>Ga0255336_100121_pt1 | contig 178728 bp, 159 predicted proteins | sample MeOH1_35cm_T3_17_FD_189102 | JGI IMG/M metagenome (GOLD analysis project Ga0255336, IMG submission 189102) | Sandy soil microbial communities from University of British Columbia, Vancouver, Canada - MeOH1_35cm_T3_179 | ecosystem: Engineered > Artificial ecosystem > Sand microcosm > Unclassified... | reverse complement strand
ATCGCTATAGGAAATCGGATTCCCACCCACATAAGCATACGCATTCGTCTGCCCACTCGCCCAGCCAATCGGATCCTCACTGATGAACCTTCCGGTGCTTGGACTGTAATACCGGTTCCGGTAGTAATACAACCCCGTCCCATCATTCTCCCGCCCGGTGTACTGCTGCGGGTTGGGATCGGCAACACCTGTCTGAACAGTCGCGCCGTATGGCTCATAGCTGTACTGCGTCTGACTTTGCTGATCCGCATCCGTGAGCGCGATCACATTATTATTCGCATCGCGCAGCACATACCTGTCCAGGCTCGCGTCGTCACCAATACGCCGGAACGTCAGCTCATCCGGGCCGCCTGCCTGATAAGGCGAGAACATGCGAATACGCTGTGACCAGTCACCATCCGGCACCATGAAGTTCAGTTCATCGCCAATCCAGGCCGTCTGCATGCGGTGGCCATCGACCGTGCGATCGTTGCGCCGGCCGAACATGTCGTAACTGAAGCTGGCCGTCACGCCGCCGCTGATCTGCCTCAGCAGATTCTGCTCGTTCCAGCCAAATTGATTCACACCATCGCTAGCGAGATTGCCGTTCAGGTCGTACGACAGTGTCTTCCCCGCCCAGCGCGTCAACTGATTCGCGCCGTTGTACTGCGCGTCACTCACCGCCTGCGGCAGGTTGACCTTCGCAAGACTGCCACCTGCTCTGGTGCGCCGGCCTGCAAGGTCGTAGCCATATGTCAGGTCGCCCAGTACGTTTCCGTCAGCACGCCTGTAGGTGATGCCCGTTAACTGGCTCGCGGCGTCCCACGTATAGGTTGCCACGATGCCATTGGCAAACGTGACCTGACCGGGCCGCCCCAGCGGGTCGTACGCGTAATTGAACGTGCGTGGCGCTTCATCATTTACCTCATACTGGATCTGGGTCACCCGATGTTCCGCGTCACGGCTGTAGTTCACCGTTGCGCGATCCATATCGATGCCGGCCAGATCACGGGTGTCGGGCGCGTAGCGATACGTCCAGATTCCTTGAAACGTCGGGATCTCCAATGCGCGGACCAGCTTGCCGGTAAGGCTGTCGTAGTGGAATACCGTATCGACTTCCTTCTGGTGCCGACCGTCCGCGGTAGGAATGAAGTCGCGCGTGCCGTTCAGCTTGTCGAGTGCATCGTTCCAGCCATACACCCAGCTTCGAACCGGCAACGCGCCAGGCTCCGTCCGGAAGTCCGTCTGCAAAGCGCGGCCAGCGGCATCGTAGGTGTAGCTCGTCACCTGACCTTTACGGTCAGTTAACGACTCGATCTGTCCGGCGCTGTTCCACGTATACGTTTCACTGTGCCCCAACGGATCGGTTTTAGTGCGCGGGCGGCCAATCGCGTCGTACGTGTAGCGCGTCGTGACACCCTTTGGATCGACCTGACTGAGCAGGTGAGCGCCACTGTCCCATGTGAAGTGGCTCACCCCGCCTGCGGCGTCGGTGACATCCGTAGTCCGGTCCAGTGCATCGAGCGTGCGCCACGTCCTATTGCCGAGCGGATCCTGTACCGCCGTCAACCGGCCGGCGGCATCAGTCGTGAATTGGGTAGTACGGTTTAGTGGATCCGTGACACTGGTCAGATCAGCGCCGGTCCAGACATATTTCGTCAAGCCCTTCAGGGCATCGGTCACCGTAAGGGGGCGCCCACGGCTATCGTTCGTCAGCGTCGTACGGTTACCGAGCCGGTCCGTGACCGTCAGGAGATTGCCTTTCGCGTCGTACGCGTAGATCGTGCTCACGCCGCGCTGCGGGTCGCCGGCCTGTGCCTCCGTGAGCAGCCGACTGTAACTGTCGAAGCTACGTGTAACCAGCGTGCCGTATTGATCGGCCTCGCCGATGCGGTTGCCATTCGTGTCATAGGCGTAGCTGTACTGGCGATCCGCCCATGTGCGGTTCGTCACCCGACCGGTGGCGTCATACGCATAGGTCTGGACCTGGACAATGTCGAGCCCGGCTGGATAGGTATTGCGCAAGACGTGGCCGCTCGCATCGAATTCCAGCCGGCGAACACTGCCGCGGCGGTCCGTCACTTCGGTCTGCACAACCTTGCCGTTGACCACCGTGTATGCGAAGCCGAACGTACTGTTGTCAGCGAGCTTCTGCGAGACAACGCGGTCCTTCAGGTCGCGCCCATTCCCGTAAGTATTGTTCACCTGAACGTTGCCCAGAGGATCGGTGACAGTGACAAGACGGCTCTGGTTGTCCCAGCCGTATCGCCATACACCACCGCCCGCGTCCGTGAACTGGATCAGCCGGTCCTGACCGTCGTACTGGTAGTTCACTTGACGTTTGAGCGGATCGCTGACGCGCGAAACCAGCGGCGTGCCGCGGCTGCCAGTGACCGAAGTGAAATCGAGCAATCGGCCGTTCGGGCTGCTGACGGTCATGACCGCGCCCGTTTTGCTGTCGCGTGCGATCACGACAGCGTTGCCATTGCGGTCCTGCAACCGGACCAGACGATAGACGCCGGCAATCATCGTGAACTGCTGAGTCCGCCCATCGCGCAACGTCAGCGTCATGCCCGAACTGCCGACGGCATCGATCCGCGCGCGGTAGTACTCTCCCGGGCTTGTCAGGTCGTCCCAGATCTTGCTGCTACCCGCGCGCGGCGTGAACGGCACGCGAATGCCTGACGCCTCGCGCAACTCGAACCGCTGACGATCAGTGCTCATGGCAAGGATCGTGTCGTAGGTAAAACTCATCCCGACGCCAAAGGCACCGGCCAACGGATTGCCCGACGCATCGTAAGCGCCGCTACGGTAGACCCGCGTGAGATCAAGGCGTCCGGCTGTATCTGCAACCGACAGGTCATGCGCGTACTGGTAGAACTGGCCTGTGTACAGGTTCACCGGATCGGCGCCCGAGGTGCTGTTGCCACAACCGGCCGTGGCGTCGCTCGAACAGTCGTTCCCTCCCACGTCGGGCATGCTGCCTTCAGGCGACGCTGGTTCGGTGGTGTCGGTCCCCGCCGGGCCGCTGCAATATTCCGCGATCACGTTTGGATCGCCACACACGTAACCGCCCATGCCGCCGAAGTCGGCGGCCGCCGCCTTCAGCGGACATTGCGGATCGGCGGGATAAGCACCAGCGGCAATGTATCGGCTGTTGCAATAGTCGTTGGCATGCGCATGCGGCACCACGAACCACGACAGCAACATGAAGAACAGCAACAGAACGAACGGACGCCGCAGCGCACGACGCGCCACCAGGGCATCAAAGACTTGCATGGGGTTCCCGGGAGGAAAAGAGGTGACGCGCTCGGCTAGCGCAGGCTGGTTGCCGTAGAGGCGAGCGCGGAAACGGGGACTTGAGCGCCAGAAGATTGCGCAGCCGTCGCGCCGGGCGCAGAAGACGTGGAGGACACCATTGCCTGCCGACGGATCGCCGTTATATTGCCCGCCGCGTCGTAGTCGTAATACGCGGTTGCGCCCGCCACGGAAACAGACGTGAGCCTGCCCAGTGCGTCGTATCCGTAAGTGATCTCGTCAGCGTACGCGGGCATGGCCGAAGCCAACAGACCGGCCATCGCAGCCACCGCGCCGCCATTCGCAACCCGCCGCGCGCGGTGGAAAAGGCACCGGCATCGAAACGAATTTTTTATCGATATCACCATTACACCAACCTGTAGTTTTGCTAACTACCTAGACGATACCGAAAGCTGAATCCGATTTATAGCGGATCGATCTTCAATTGAATTAGGAAACTTCCCGCACCTACCCACCCCGAAAACGAAAGGGCGCACCACCCGGTGCGCCCCTCGTCTCCCTGCTATCGCGGCATTACAACATCAACCGCCCACCAAACTCATTCCCGCCTCAAACCGAAATCGGCAAACCTCAAGCCTCGAGTTGCTCCAGCACCTTGCCCTTGGTTTCAATCCCAAGAAAATGCACCGCCACCGCCGCGAGGAACGGCACGGCCGCAAGAATATAAAACGCTACCTGCAAGTTCCCGCCGATCATCGTCTTGGACACGATAGCGGGAGCAAAGATCGCCGCGACCTTCAACCACGCGCCGCCGACACCGCAACCCATCGCACGGATGCTGGTCGGATACAGCTCCGGCGTATACACATAGGCCGTAATAAAACCGCACGCGAGAAAGCCCAGCGAGAATGCACAGAACGTCGCCACCACATACACCGACGAATCGTGGAAAACGCCCGCCAGCAGCAACGACAGCGCACATGCCACGAACGACAGATTGATGATCGGCTTACGCCCCACCTTGTCGACCAGCAACGCACAGGTCAGCGAACCCACCACGCCGAGCACCGAAGCCGCCACCGCCAGATTCAGCGCGAGTTGCAGCGGCGCGTGATAGATCGTGCGATAGATGGTCGGCAGCCACGTCGAGAGGCCGTATTGAATGAAACCGCAGGTGATCCACAGCATCGCCACGGCCAGCGTGCGCTTGAGGTACGCGGGACCGAACAGGTCACTCATGCGGCGCTTCGGGTGACGATTGGCCATCGCCTCGAATTCGGCCGAATGCGTCACCGGCGGAAGCGGACCTTTGACCGCACGTTCGAACGCATGCACCGCCGTGTCCGCATCGGCCATCCGTTCACGTTCGGCGAGCCAGCGCGGCGATTCGGGCACCAGTTTGCGCAGCACGAAGAACAGGATCAACGGCATGCCGCCGATAAAGTACATGGCTTGCCAACCGAAACGCGGCACGATCCACGCACCCAATGCGTTCGAAGCGAGCAGGCCGACCGGAAAGACGATTTCATACAGCAGCACGAAACGTCCCCGTCCATGCGCCCGGCTGATCTCATTGATGTAAGTCGCGGCCACCGGCAATTCACCGCCGAGCCCGAGCCCCTGAATCACGCGTAATACAACGAACGCCGCGAACGTCGGCGCAAAACCGCATGCAATGCTGGTGATGCCGATAATCCCCGAACTCAACGCGATCGCCTTCACGCGTCCGCTGCGCTCCGCGTACCACGGAAAGACGAACGCGCCGATCAGTTGTCCGACCGAACCGGAGCCGATCAGAAAGCCGATTTCCCACGGCGTCAGATGCCACTTCGCGATCAGGATCGGCAACGTGGCCGCGATCGCGATCACGTCGAAGCCGTCGAAGAACGTCGCGAGACCGATCAGTATGCGCGCGCGCACCTGCATCGCGTTTCTGGGCAAGCGTTCGAGACGCGCGATGATCGAGCCCCGGGTCGCAGGGCCTGAGACACCGGCGCTGCTGCGGTCCCCCATGGTGTTGTCGATGGTTCTCATGCCGTTGTGCCGTCCGTCGTAGGTGTGGTTAGGCAAGCGCCGTTGTGGCGTCGGTTAGGGTCGCAAGGTCGATGGTCCGGCCTTGGTTCATCCATTTGCGCGACAGTTTCAGTTCGCGCGGTGTGTTGATCGCGATCACGCCGCGAATCGCACTGTCTTCCAGATAAAACAGCGTGGCGCGTTTGCCCGGCAAATCGCCGCGCACAGCCAATTGCGCGTCGCCCGGAATGTCGCCGAGAATCTGCAGATTCACGTCGTACTGATCGGACCAGAACCACGGAATATCCGCGTAAGGTTCGAAGATGCCGAGCAATGCCTTGGCGGCGGCAATCGCCTGGTTTTGCGCGTTGGCCCACGATTCGAGCCGCACGCGGCGCTTGAGCCACGCGCTCGGATGATTGGCGACGTCGCCGCACGCGAAAATACGCGGGTCGTCGGTGGCGCCGAAGTGATCGACCACGATGCCGTCTTCCACCTTCACGCCGGCGGCTTGCGCCAACGCCGTGTGCGGCGTGAGACCGATACCGGCCACCGCAAAATCGGCGTCGAGCGTCGAGCCGTCCGCGAATGTGGCGCGCATGCGGGTGGCGTCGTTCGGATGATCTTCGAGCGACACGAGCGTGGCGTTCAGCCGCACGTCCACGCCATTCGCGCGATGCAGGTCGAGCAGGAAGCCGGACACCATCGGCGGCAACGAACGTGCGCACAGACGCGGCGCACCTTCCACCACGGTGGCTTCAACGCCGAGCTTGCGCGCGGTGGCCGCGACTTCGAGGCCAATCCAGCCGCCGCCCACCACCAGTACGCGTTTGCTGGCACGCAGCCGCTCGCCCAAGGCGACTGCTTCGTCGAGCGTGCGCAGGTAGGCGACGTGCGAGGTCTTCACGAGCGACTCCGGCAACTTGCGCGCCGCGCCGCCGGTCGCGATCACCAGGCGGTCGTATTGCACTTCGCGGCCCGATTGCGTGCGCACGATGCGCTGTTCGCGATCGATCGAAGTCGCGCAATCCGGTTGCCACGCCTCGACGTTCAGCGCTTCGAAGTCGTCGGGCTTGACGAGCCGCACGGTGTCGATATCCGCTTCGCCCGCCAGCACCGCTTTCGACAGCGGCGGGCGTTCGTACGGCAGATGGACTTCGTCGGCGATCATCACGAGGCGGCCGTCGAAGCCTTCCTTGCGCAAGGTTTTCACGACCCAGCCGGCCGCCTGACCGCCGCCGATCACGACGATCGTGCGCGGCGCTTCGAGTCCGGCATGGGCGGCTTGCGCCTTTGCAGCGGCAGCGTCAGTCATTTTTCCGCTCCGTCATGAACTTGCCCTCGGGCGCCTTCGCATTTTTCTGGCGCCGCGTATTGCCGTCGATGCCGCCGTCGATCGCCCATTCTGCGAACACGGTCGGACCCGGTTCGAAATCGCGCGGCTGCCATTCGGGCGTAAGTTGGTCTTCGTCGGCGTAGTACTCGATCAGGCCGCCAGCCGGATTCTGGAAATACCAGAAGTAAGCCGACGACACCGGATGACGCCCCGGCCCGAGCTGCGTGTCCCAGCCGCAGCGGCTGATATGCATGCCGCCGCCGAACACTTCATGGATATCGCGCACGGTGAACGCTACGTGGTTCAGGCCGCGCTTACCGTTCGGCAACGCCAGCAGGAAAATGTCGTGGTGCCCGCCGTGCGGCGCGCAGCGCATGAACGCGCCGCGGCCCGGATAACGGTCCGACATTTCGAAGCCCAGCAGTTCGTGATAGAACTTTTCCTGTTCGGCGAGACGGTTCGTGAAGAACACCACGTGGCCCACTTCGACCGGCTCGGCGCGCTCATAAATCGGCGACGGCTGATCGACGCGCAACGTCTGGCCCCACACGTTCGACGGCGAACCGTGAATGTCGAGCGCACGCTTGCGAGTCACTTCAACACGAACCGCCATGCCGTTCGGGTCGATGCAGCCGACGGCATCGTCGGTTTCGAAATGGCCCGGCTGGCCGTCAAAGCGGCCGCGCAGTTCGTCGAGTTCAGCTTTGGTTGCCACGCCCCAGGTCACTTCGCGCAGCGTCGGGCCTTCTTCGAACGCGGGCGGCAGCGACGGATCGTTTGCATTCACGACGAGAACCGTGCAGCCGTTCAGCGTTTCGAAGCGCGCCTGGGTTTCGTCGTGTGCGACTTCCTTCAGGCCCCAGTCCGCAAAAAAGCGGCGGCAGGCGGCGAGGTCCGTCACGCCGTAAATAATCTGTTCAATGCCGAGAATCGTCATAACGTGCCTCTTGCGTATCCTGCGTATTAGTTCGCCCACGCCAGCGGCGCGTCGTTCAAGCCCCAGTAGAGGCTCTTCTGTTGCATGTATTCGCGGATGCCGAGCCGGCCTTTCTCGCGTCCCATGCCGCTCTCTTTCCAGCCGCTGAACGGTGTCGAGATCGAGAACAGTTTGTAGGTGTTGATCCAGATGGTGCCGGCTTCGAGTGCGCGGGCAATCCGGTAGGCGCGCTTGTAGTCGCGCGTCCAGATGCCGGCAGCGAGGCCGAATACGCTGTTGTTCGCTTCTTTCAGCAACGAGGCTTCGTCGTCGAACGGCATAGCCACCAGCACTGGGCCGAAGATTTCTTCCTGGCAGATGCGGGCGTTGTTGGTCAGGCCTTCGAGAATCGTCGGCTGAAAATACGTGCCTGCTTCGCGGCCGTCGCCGACGGGGCGCTCGCCGCCGCACAGCAGACGGCCGCCCTCTTCCAGACCGAGCGCGACATAACGCTCGACGGTTTCGCGATGCGCCGCCGTGATCAGCGGACCCATCTGTGTTTCGGAACGCGACGGGTCGCCCACGCGCAGCTTGCGCGCGCCGTCCGCGAGACGCTTCATGAAGGTGTCATAAATGGAGCGCTGCACGAACAGGCGTGAACCCGCAATGCACGCTTCGCCCGACGAACTGAAAATGCCGTACAGCACGCCGTTGACCGCGTGATCGAGATCGGCGTCGTCGAATACGACGGTCGGCGACTTGCCGCCGAGTTCCAAAGACACCGGCATCAACTTGTCCGCCGCGATGCGCGCAATGCCGCGGCCCACTTCGGTGCCGCCCGTGAACGACACCTTCTTCACCAGCGGATGACGCACCAGCACGTCACCGATCACCGAGCCTTTTCCAGGCAACACACTTAGAACGCCCTTCGGCACGCCAGCCTCTTCGCAGATGCGCGCCAATGCCAGCGAGACCAGCGGCGTCACTTCAGCCGGCTTCAGCACCACGGCGTTGCCGCCCGCGAGTGCCGGCGCGAGCTTTTGCGCGTCCGAAGCAATCGGCGAGTTCCACGGCGTAATCGCGGCGATCACGCCGATCGGCTCATAGATGCTCATGGTCAGATAGTCGCCGCGCGAGGGCGTGACTTCTTCGTCGAGCGTTTCGAGGCAGGCCGCGAAATAACGGAACGTATTCGCGGCGCTCGCCACCAGTACGCGCGTTTCGCCGATCGGCTTGCCATTGTCGCGACGCTGCAATTGCGCGAGCGCTTCATGGCGCGCCATGATCAGATCGGCGATGCGGTACAGAATCAGCGCGCGTTGATGCGGCTTCAGCCCCGACCAGTCCGCGCGGCGCCATGCGATGTCGGCGGCTTCCACGGCGTCGCGGGCGTCGTCGGCATTGGCCGTCGAGATTTCCATGTTGACCGACTGATCCGCCGGATACAGGCTTTTGTACGGGTTGCCACGCCCTTGCCGCCATTCGCCGCCGATGAAAATATCGCCGGTGGGCACGAGGCTGGTATCGAAGTGAGTCATGTCGGTCGTTCCGGTTTGCTTCAGCTATTCAACTGATGGCTTAGATCACACAGCGCGCCGCGCGATTGCGTAGCGCACGCATCGCGCTGTAGGCGGTCAGCGCAGACGTCTTGGGATTGTCCGGCAGCGGTTTGCCGCACATTTCCAGCGACATCTCGCCGAACGCGCCGCGCGCCACGACGCGGTGCACGTTGCGCGTCACGTTCGGATCGGCGATCAGTCGAACCGTGGTGTGGTCCAGACCGAGGCCGGCCAGCGCGATCGTCGCGGCCACGTTGGCGTTCTTCGGGTAGAGGCGCGCCGCTTCGCGCGCGCTGCCTTCGAAGATCACCTTCTCTTCGTTCAGCGTGTTCAGATCGCAGACCTGTTCCGCCGGCGTGCCGAGCCAACCCGTGGGCGGTTTGCGGCCGGTGTACAGCACTTCGTCGAGACCGCCGAGCTTGGCCGCGGCCAGCGCGTCCACGCCGCCGATTGCGCCCGAGAGCAGCGTCAGCGTGGCGTCGCCTTCATCGGCGGCGGCGGACAGTGCGTCGAGCAGCATCATGTCGGAGAGCGCGCCGATGGAAGCAACCGCGCAGTCCGTGCCGGCCTTCAGCAACGGCACCACGTGATCGACCAATGCGCTATGTCCCGCGCATTCCAGCGCGAAATGCGGCTGACTGCTCAAGGCGGACACGGAGGCCACGACATCCACCGAGTCGCCCACTACTTCACGCACCGACCCCATATGACGCTCCGGCACGATCACGTGCGACACGCGCACCGTCGGATCGGCAGCGACCGAGCGGTACACCGCCTGGCCGATCGCGCCGAAGCCGATCATCGCGACGTCGACGGGTGCGTGATGCCCCGCGTAACCCGCATCACGCATGTTCCGGCTCCTGTTCCTTGACCGGCGGGCCCGCGAACGCGGTGGCGAACGAGCCGACCGACAGCATGTCCACTTCGACCAGCACGGGCCCGGTCTTCGCCATGCCTTCGCGAATGATCGCGTCGGCCTGGTCGAGCGATTTGATGCGGTAGTGCGTGAGTTTCAGGCTCTCGCAGAACTGCGCGAAATCCGGCTGATGCAGATCGACATAGCAACGGCGGCCACCGTATTGCGCGTCCTGAATGTTGCGGATCACGCCGTAGCACTGGTCGTTCATCAGCACGATCATCACGTTGGCGTTTTCCTGCACGGCCGTGGCGAGTTCGCCGACGTTGACCATCAAGCCGCCGTCGCCGACGAGGCACACGGTTTTCGCCGCGCTGCCCGCAAGCGCCGCGCCGATGCCCATCTGCATGCCCTGGCCGATACCGCCGCCGAGCGCATGAACGCCAGCACGCGGCGAGAAAATCTTCAGCATGCGGTTGCCCCACGTGCTGTTCGAGATCGTGACGTCGCGCACCCAGTTGTAGTCGCGGCCCACCGCCCCTTGCAGCGCGTCGACGAGACGCTTGTACGGGCCGAGGCCTTTGCCCACATCGGCGACGGCGCTTTCGCGCGCGGCAGCGAGGTCTTGCGCGAATGCCGGATCGACCTTGAGGCGTCCTTCGAGCAGCGTCGCGAGTTCTTCCAGCACAGCCGATGCATCGCCGTGAATGAACATCTCGTTGCGATAGCCGCGGTTATCGGCGAGCGCGTCGGCGTCGATGCGATACAGCGGTTGCGGCAGCGCGAGCTTGTACTTCAGCGTTTCATTGCCACGCAAACGCGAACCAACCACCACCAGTGCATCGCACGTCTTGTAGAAGCTCTCGACCGCCGCATGCACGTTGAACGCGCCGAGCGTCGCGGGATGGTCTTCCGGCAGCACGCCACGGCCTTGCACGCTGGTCACGACGCCAAAACCCAGCGCCACCAGACGCTCAACTGCCCTGGTCGCATGGCGCGTACCACCGCCCAGCCACAACAGCGGGCGCCTGGCCGTGGCCAGCAAATCGGCGAGTTGCGCGACACGTTGCTTGCAATGGGTGAGCGTCGTGATGTGCGGTGCGGCCAGATCGGCGGGCCATTCGACTTCGGCAGCCTGAATGTCGATGGGAATCTCGACGCTCACCGGGCCGCTCGGTGCGGTCTGCGCGACGCGCACGGCTTCGCGGATCGTCGGCAGCGCGGTTTCGACCGAACGCACGCGAAACGCGGCCTTCGAGATCGACGACAGCATCGACAGCTGATCCGGTGCTTCGTGAATGTATGCGAGATCCTGATCGAGGTATTCGGTTTCGATCTGGCCGGTGACATGCAGCAGCGCCGTGCCCGCGGTCAATGCTTCGACCATCGCGCCCGCTGCATTGCCCGCAGCGGTGCCCGTGCTGGTAAACGCGACGCCGAGGCCGCCGGAAACACGTGCGAGGCCATCGGCCATGTTCACCGCGCCGGCTTCGCCGCGCGCGCCGACATAGCGGATCTTGCCGCGGTTGTGGATCGCGTCGAGGATCGGCATGTTGTGGATCGAGATCACGCCGAATGCGGTTTGAACGCCGCATTGCTCGAGAAAGGCGGCGATCAGTTCGCCAACGGTGGTTTTATTAGACATGTCGTGCAACGCCTCCAGAAACATCGATATGACTGCCCGTCGTATAGGACGACAGCGTCGTAGCCAGATAAAAGAGCGCTTGAGCGGCTTCTTCGGGGCGACCGAAGCGGCCTAGCGGAATGTTTTTCTTGCGCGCCAGCTCGGCGGTCCAGTCCTCCCAGCTCTGACCCGGCTGCGCTTCTTTCGCGTAACGGCGGCGCCATTGACCCGATTCGACAATGCCGATCAGAATCGAATTGACGCGGATGCGCTGCGGCGCAAGTTCCACCGCGAGCGACTTGAGCAGGTTCTGCACACCGGCACGCGCCGACGAAGTCGCCACCATGTGCGGCTCGGGTTGCAGTGCGAGCAGCGAGTTCACGCAGACAATCGCGGCGTTACTGTTCGATGCGGCAACGTCTCGCAGCATCGGCAGAAACGCGCGGGTCGGGCGAATCACGCTGAAGTACTTCAGGTCGAGTTCTTCGCGCCAGGCTTCGTCGGTGGTGTCGGCGAAAGTCGACACGCGGCCCTGGCCGGCGTTGTTGATCAGCATGTCGGCGCGGCCAAAGCGGCTCTGCACGGCTTCCGCGAAAGCTTTTACGTCGTCGGCGTCGAGCACGTCGCAGCGGCGCGCAAGCAGTTGCGCCTGCGGGAACTGCGCCTTCAGCGCGGCTTCCGCCTGCGCGAGACGTTCGGTGTCGCGGCCGCAGATCGCGACCGAGGCGCCGGCCCGCAGAAACAGTTCGGCAGTGGCGAGGCCGATGCCGGACGAGCCGCCCGTCACCACCGCTACCTGCCCGGTCAAGTCGATTTGGATCATCAGAGCCCCAATGCCTTCATGTATTTGCTGCCCGCATTCGGCCCACCCTTCGGCCGATAGTTGAGCCGCTGCGAAAGATCGTCGGCGGCGCGGCGGACCTTGTCGATCAGGCCGCTATCGAGCAGCGACGCGTCGATCTCGTGGCGCGGAATCGTCGTCGTGATGACGGCGACGATGCGCCCCGTGTCGTTGCGCACCGGCGCGCTGACCACCGAAATGCCGCGCTCGAACGACGACTCGCTGATCGCGAAACCACGCCGTGCGTCGTCGCGAATCCGTTCATACAGGTCGTCGACGGTGGTGGGCGTCTGCTTCGTGAAGCGTTCGAGTTCCGGCTCGGGATAGAGCTTTTTCAACTCGTCGAGCGTCAGGTCGCCCATCAGGACCTGGCCGTGCGTGGTGGCGTGAGCCGGCAGACGCGTGCCTACATTCACCTTCACCGAGCTGAAAATCGGCGTATGGCTTTGCGCCTTGGCGACGAACACGACGTCGCGTCCATCGCGGATCACGATATGGCTGGTGAGGCCCGTTTCCGTACGCAGCGCTTCGATGACCGGCAAGCCGAGGTCGGTCAGTTCGAGCGAGCTCAGATATTCGAAGCCGAGCCGCAGTACCGCAACGCCGAGGCGATAGTTGCGGTCCTTGTCGGCACGCTCGAGAAAGCCGAGCGATTCCAGGGTTTGCAGCAGACGGAACACCGTCGTGCGAGGAATCTTCAGGCGTTTCGATAATTCCGGTGCGCCGAGAACCGGCTCGCGTGGCGAGAACTCCGTGAGAATCTTCAAACCGCGTTCGAGACCCGGCACCCGGTAGGCAGTGTCGCCATTGGTGTCGTTGCGGTCGTCGTCCGCGTCGCGCTCGGCGTTAATGGTGTCGGGCGTCATTCATTGGCTCCGTTGTCCGTCGCTCGTGCGACAGAACGTGTCGATGATCGCGGTGTACGCGGCGGGTGCTTCGATATAGCCGGCGTGCCCCGCGCGAGGCACGACCTGCAACTTGGTGCCCGCGGCCAGCGCGATACGCTCGCAGGCTTCGGGCGTGGTAATGGTGTCGTCGGCACCGACGGCCACGTTGATGCGGCCCTGGTGGCGCGCGAGGTCACTCGCCAGATCGGCGTTGGCGAGCAGATGCGTGGCCTGCGCATAACCGTGCGGGATCACGCGCGCCATGTTCCAGCGCACCCATGCGCGAGCTTCGTCGCTTGCATGAGCGGACAACATATTGGTGCTGCGTTGTTCGGCGAGACCTTGCGGGCCGAGTTCGTTCAGCATCGCGAGACGCTGATCGCGCTTCGTGTTGCGTACCTCCGCCGACGCCGCGCCGTAACCGCCAGCCGGCGACAACAGCAGCAACCCGGCCACGCGCTGCGGATGCATCACGGCAAACGCGCCGGCTATGATCGCGCCGAGCGAATGCCCAAGCAGCACGCATCGTTCGATGCCGAGCGCGTCGAGCCATTCCTTCAGCACGTTCGCGTAGTCAGCCGCAGTTGGCGAGTCGGCCGCGACCGGCGTGGAGGCGCCATAACCCGGCGCATCCCATGCCAGCACGCGGCGCGTCGCGCCAAGCACTTCGAACTGCTGCACCCACGACGCCGCGCCCGAACCGATACCGTGCTGCAACACGAGCGGCAGCGCGCCGCTGTCGGCGCTATCCACTTCGCGATAGCTCACCGCGCGTTGCGACGCCAGCCAGATCTGCTGCGCCGGGAAACGCGCAAGGCGCGCTTCGAGCGTGGCGTGTGGATCTGCGGTAACGGATGGAACAGCGGACATGATTTCCTTCGCGGGTGTTTTTGAAACTGCGGTAGCGTTTGAAGGCTTAGCGCTTGAGGCTGGCCAACGGCGAATCCGGCGGATACGTCGGCGTAATCGGCTTCGGTGAACCGAGCATCACGCACATCAACGCGTCTTCTTCACCAATGTTGATTTCCGTGCGATACACGCCCGGCGGCACCGAGATCAGATCGCGCTCGCCGAGCACGGCTTCCCACGTTTCGCCGTCTTTCTCGCAGATCACTTTCATCTTGCCGCGCAGCACGAAGAAAATTTCTTCGACATCCATATGAATATGGCTCGGGCCGATGTTGCCGGCCGGGATCACCATCGTCGAGAACGTGAAGCCGCCTGCGGGCACCGTGTTCACGTCTTTCGCGACGCCCGTGCCGCCCGTGCCGACATAGCGCATTTGCGCGCGGCGATACTTCGGGTCGTAGTCGGCCTGGAACTTCAGTGCATCCCAGTCATAGCGACGCGTTTCCAGGCGCGCGACGCGGCTGTCCAGCCATTGGGCAAAGCTCGCGTCCGCGGGTTGTTCCCACGATTTGCGTTCGATATCGGCGTCCGCCATCTCTTTCTCCTTTCGATTCGACAAGATCAATTCATCACGAAGCCGCCGTTGACCGGCAGCAGTTGGCCGGTCACGAAGCGAGCGGCATCGGACAACAGGAACAGCACCGGCCCGGTGACGTCGTCGGGCACTTGTGCGCGCGTGAGCGCGCGGCCTTGCAGGTAATACTGATGACGCTCGGCGGGCACATACGCGGTTGCCTCGACTTCGGTCAGTCCCGGCGCGATCGCATTGACCGTCACCTGGTGCGCGCCGAATTCACGCGCGAGCGAGCGGGTCATCGAAATCACCGCGCCTTTGCTGGCGACATAAGCGAGCAGCTTCGGCGCACCCCACATCGCCGTGTCCGACGCAATGTTGACGATGCTGCCGCGGCCCGAGTCGCGCAGATACGGCAGCGCGGCGGTGCTCATCAGCCAGGTGCCGCGCACGTTGACGTTCATCACGGCGTCCCACGTCTCTACCGACAGCTCGTCGGCGAACTTGCCGCCGGAGTTGGTGATGGCCGCGTTGTTGATCAGTGCATCGATGCCGCCGAGTTGCGCCGCGCCCTGCTCCGCGAATTGCCTGATACTTGCGGGGTCGGCGAGATCGAGCGGCACGTAGGTGACCGCATGACCTTGTTCGGCGAGCGACGCCGCGAGTGCTTCACCTTCTTCATGCAACACGTCGCCGAACACCACGCGCGCGCCGGCTTGCACCAGCGAGCGGACAAACGCCGCGCCGAGACCACGCGCGCCGCCCGTCACGAGGACGCGACGTCCGTTGAGCGCTGCGGGCGCGTCGTCATGCATGGCTGTGACCTGCTTCTGCCGCTGCCGGCGTGGCGCTGGCCACTTGAGCGCGATGCGCGTCCAGATCGGCGAAGTGCTGCTGCGCACGCTGACGCAACATGCGGCGCACGCGCGTCATGCCGACGTCGTGCTGATACAGAAACTCGTGATCGCGAGCATTCGGCGCCATGCTTTCCAGCACGTAGCGGTCTTGCTCCAGCACGGCCCAATGCAGACCTTCCAGACGGTTGCGATACATGAAACGCCATGCGTCGCGCTGCCAGCCTTGCACCTTGCGGGTACGCCAGAAATAGACCTGGCAGTTGTCTTCGTCGACGGGAACGGCGAAGCCGATGATCCCGAAGTTGCCGCCCGGCCCGAACTTCTTCTTGTACGGAATCGCGAGACGCATCCACAGGCAACCGGTTTCGCCGAGTTCCACCCAGTCGAAATTCACATCGCGCTGGCCGATCTTTTCGAACATCAGTCCGGTTTCGGTCTTGCGCACGCGCATGTCGGCCTGCTTGTCGCCTTCAGCCATTGAATGCGAGGTCGCGTGCAGATACGCGCCGTGCATCGGGTCCATCACGTTGTCGATCGCGTACTGGTAATTGCACTTCCAGTGCGACATGCACAGGAAGCTCGCGTATTCCTCGCCGACCAGTTCTTCCGGCAGCACGAGCGGCGCGGGTTCTTTATGCGCGTCGTCGCCGAACCACAGAAAAATCGCGCCGGCATGCTCTTCGACCGGATACGACTTCACGCACTTCTGGCCTTCCAACGGGCAGTTCGATACAGCAGGCACCTTGGTAACCGTGCCACCGCCGTCGACTTCAATGCCGTGATACCAGCATGCGACGCTGCCGCCGAGGTTCCAGCCGAGCGACAGACGCGCGCCGCGGTGCGGGCAGCGATCTTCGAGCGCGCGGACTTTGCCTTCCTTGTCGCGCCACAGCACGATCTGGTCGCCCAGCCGCGTGATGCCGACCGGCGCGTCGCCGACTTGCCAGCTCGGCGCAACGGGATACCAGTAGTTGCGCAGACCTTTGTTCAGATAGGACTGGATCGGGTCGGCCGCGCCTTGCGTTGTATTGGGGGACGTCATGAAAAGACTCCGGATGCGGATGCGATGAACGTGTTCGGGAAAGCGCGCTTATTCGGCGAGCAGGCGGAATTCGGCGGCGAGGCGCTCGGCGTCCCACGTATTGCCTTCCGGAGTGCGGAAGCCGACGCGGTTCAAACCGTCGACCACTTCCTGCAACTCCGTTGCGCCCGCTTCGAACACTTTTTCGAGCGCGTCGCCGAAATCGTTTTCGTATTGGGTCGGCTCGGCCTTGCGCGTTTGCCAGATGAAGTTCTCGCTTTCGCCCGGCTTCTCGATCACGCCCTTGCCGGCGACGTTGTTCGGCTGCGGCGCGAGCCACGGCTTCAGGAAGGGATTGAAGTTCACGGTTTGCTCTCGCATGTCATTCCACCTTGATCTGGATTTCTTCGCCGGCGAGACGTACCGAATACGTCTTCAGGTCGCGGCCACCCGGCTCTTTCAGGCATTTGCCGGTCGGGATATGGAACACGGCTTCGTGCAGCGGGCACTCGACGGTGTCGCCGTCGATAAAGCCTTGCGTCAGCAACGCGTACGCATGGGGGCAGACGTTTTCCAGCGCATACAGCGCATCGCCCACCTTGTAGATGCCGATCTCCGTGCCGTCGAGTTTGAACTCGAGCGGCGCGTCATCGGACAGGTCGCCGGCATGGCCGGCGCAGCGCCATTGTTCAGTCATTTCTCGCCTTCTCCTGAAGCCCTATGTTCCATATACGGAACATCAGTTCGTGTATGGATAATTATAGGAGCGGCTTCGGCGAGAAAAAATAAAAATCTGGACGGGTAGGGGAAAACACCGAGTGTGGCGGCCAAAATACATCGCCGCGCGAACCGGCGAGACCGGCGCCTGTGCGCGCCAAGCCTTACAGCGCTTGGCTTTGAGCCGTATTTTCAGACGAAACCGACAGCCCTCATGCGGGTTTGTACGGGGTCCGAAAATTTATTTTGACCACTTCTAGACTCACTATAATTTTCCATAGGCGATACAAACGCCCATAGGTGGAACATAAAGCGTAGCAGTTTTGGCGCATAAACCCAGAACTGCATTCAACCCAAAGCAAGGATCAGGGACGACGAATCTGGCGAAAGCTATCCGTCGTGTGATCAGGAGAACCAACGGTGAAGCACATCATTGCGGCCGGCTTGACGGCAATCTGCGCAACGACAGGCGCATGGGCGCAGAGCAGTGTGACGCTATACGGCAGCCTGGATGCCGGTGTCGCGTATGTCAGCAATGTAGGTGGCCATTCGAAGTGGATGGAAGAACAGGGCAACATGCAGCCTGACCGCTGGGGCCTGAAGGGCGTGGAAGATCTGGGCGGCGGCCTGAAGACGGTCTTCCAGTTGGAAAACGGCTTCTATACGAACACCGGCGCGTTCGCGAAATCCGGCGTGCTGTTCAACCGCCAGGCGTTTGTCGGTTTGAGCTCCGACACGATCGGCACGCTGACGCTCGGTCATCAGACGCCGTTCAGCTTCGACGTGCTGGGTCCGCTGAGCACGGCTTATCTGGCGGCCAGCTGGTACGCGTTCCACCCGGGCAATATCGACGAACTCGCCGACACGGGCGTGGTGCCGTTCGACAATTCGGTGAAATTCCGCTCGGCGAGTTTCAACGGCTTTCAGGTCGGCGCGATGATGGGTCTCGGCAATACGACCAACTTCTCCACCGGCAAGACACTGAGCTTTGCGCTTAGCTATGCGAACGGTCCGTTCAAGGCCGGCGCGACGTATGCGAATGAGCACGACCGCACGCCGTCGATCGTCACCACGGGCATCACCAACTTCCAGGGCGTGGCAGCGGCGGCTTACACCGCGAGCAAGGTCGAAAACATGGGCGCGGGCGCGTCATACCAGTTCGGCAAGCTGCTGGTGCACGGTCTGTACACGCGCGTGAAGCTGGAGTCGGCCGGGCACTCGGACACGTATCAGAGCTACGACGTCGGCGCGAATTATCAGTTCACGCCGTTCAACAGCGTCGCCGGCGGTGCCGCGACGACGACGTTGGCGGGGCATCGCTGGACGCAGTTCGAGATCGGCGACATCTACGCGCTGTCGAAGTCGACGCAACTCTACGTGAATGCACTGTACGAGCGCGCGGGTTCGAACACGGATGCGGCGTTCTTTACGGCAGGTGTGTCGAGCGGCCGGAACCAGACGATCATCCTGACCGGCATCCATCACTCGTTCTGATGTGCTGACGATGCTGTGATGTGAAGCAGGCGGTCCGGCTGGCGAATGCAGCCGGACTAGCGCCCAAGCGAATGCGGAAGCGGAAACAGGGGCGAAAGCGGAATCAGCTCGCCGCCACCGGCTTGCGGCGGGCCTGAATCGCGGTCGGATCGTCCGCACGCGGCCGATAGCTGAGCCGCTCGGACAATTCGAGCGCCGCCTGGCAAACCGCAATGATGAGCGGCTCGCGCTCTTCGGCTTCGCCGATATCCGAACGTGGGATCGTGACCGTCAAGGCGGCCGCGATCTTGCCGCTCTGGTCGCGCACCGGTGCGCTCACTACCGAAATACCCCGCTCGAACGACGCTTCGCTCAGCGCATAGCCGAGCGTCGCGCTTTCGCGCACTCTCCCATACAGCTCTTCCACGGTGGCCGGCGTGCGTTCGGTGAAACGTTCGAGTTGCGGCTCGGGATATAACTGGCGCAATTCCTCGAAGCTGAGATCGCCCATCAACACCTGGCCGTGCACCGTCGCATGTGCCGGCAAACGCGTGCCGACGTGGACCTTCACCGAACTGAACATCGGTGCATGGGTTTGCGCCTTGGCGACGAACACCACGTCGCGCTGATCGCGAATCAGCAGATGCGTGCTCAATCCCGTGGCATCGCGCAGGCGTTCGAGAATCGGCGTGCCGACATCGGTCAGTTCGAGCGAACTCAGATATTCGAAGCCAAGCCTCAACACCGCGACGCTCAGGCGAAAATAACGGTCGCCGTTGACGCGCTCCAGAAAGCCGAGCGCTTCGAGCGTCTGTAATAAACGGAACGTGGTGGTGCGCGGAATGCCGATACGCTTGGACAATTCGGGCGCACCGAGCACCGGCTCGCGCGCGCTGAATTCCGCCAGAATACGCAGACCCCGTTCCAGGCCCGGCACGAGATAAGTCGATCCGCCGGCGCTTTCTTCGTCGGTGGAATCCGGGGACTCGGCGCCATCCAGCCGGCTCGGCAACGCCGCGTCGTCCTGCGAAATCGCGGCTGCCGCACCGCGTGGCTTTGCGTGCTTGCGTCCCGCTCCTGTCTGCTCTTCTTTTGCCATCTTGGCTGCCGTTTCTGCTGTTCATCAAGGTCAGATCAGCATGATAGCGCGTGCCGCCGGGCACCTTCACTGTCGACGTTATTTCTTCCGACACGCCCCGCCGCGAGCCGTCCGATCCTCTACACTCGTGGAGCGCTCGCCGGTATGGCGGAACGTGCCCGAGGTCGTGCGCCGGGTCGTGCGCTGGGTCGTGGTTAACCATGCCTTTCGCCGCACCGCCACCGTTTCACGCGGTGCTATGCTTTGAAGCGGTCCATTGCGCCAAGCCTCGCTGCGGCCGCGCATTCGCTCCGCTCAGGCGTTCGGAGGCCACACCCATGTCCGATTCCATTCAGATTCAGGTTGCCGACTCGCACCTTTATCCGGGCTGCGCGGTGCGCATCGCATACTTGCCGGAGCAGGCACGGGCGGCCGCGGCCGTCGTCGAATTCGCCGACGGTTCCGGCGCCAACGCCACTTGCCATCGACGAACGCTCGACGAACTCGAATTGATGGTGGACCGCTATGCCACGCAAAAGCGTCACCCCGTCGACACCCGGCATTGGCTTCTGCTTGCCGTCGACGCGACGCATAACAGTTGGCGCGTAAAGCGCCGGCTGCCTTAGCCTGTACTTTCCGCCCGCTTCGAATCCGCAACCGGTGCCGCGCATAGGCGGCTCCGAGCGGAGCCTGAGCGCCCGTCACAGCCACGTCGAAACCTAGCGATGACCGATCACGACTCCAACCTGCCGCCGAGCGCCACCAACGCCGACAACACCCCTGACGCGCCGGACGATCCCGACCGCCGCCGGGTTCTCACCGGCCTCGCGGCGGTCGGTCTCGGACTGGCGCTCACCGGCTGCAAAACCGACCAGAACCTGTTCAGCGACGGCGCGCCGCGCAGCGCCGCCGACCTACGCCTCGACGCCGCGCTCCGCGATCAGGTCAGGCACATCGTGGTGATCTATGCGGAGAACCGCAGCTTCGCCAACCTGTACGGCAACTTCCCCGGCATTCAAAATCCGCTCGATGCCGTGAGCGCCAAGCGCTATCTGCAACTCGACCGCGACGGCAAGACGCCGCTGCCGCGCTTGCCGGCAATCTGGGGCGGCCTCGTGCCGCAAGCGCAGGAAGTGGACGGCAAGCGCTACATGATCGGCCAGAAAGACTTCGTCGATCTGCGCAACGGCCCCTTCTACATCGCCGACGCGCAGGGTGCGCCGCTGCCGACCGGCGTGATCACGCGCGATCTCGTGCACCGCTTCTATCAGAACCAGATGCAGATCAACGCCGGCCGCAACAACCAGTTCGCCGCGTGGGGCGATTCCGGCGGCCTGGTGATGGGCCACTACCGCAACTCCGCCGACACACTGCGCCTGTGGAATCTCGCGCAGCAGTACACGCTGTGCGACAACTTTTTCATGGCGGCTTTTGGCGGCTCGTGGCTGAACCACATCTTTCTGATTTCGGCACAGGCGCCGTTCTATCCCGACATTCAGAACAGCCCGGCAAAGAAGATGGTGTCGGTGGTTGAAGGCGACGATCCGACCGGCACACGGCTGAAGCAGGCGGAAGACTCGCCCGCCTCCGCGCTCGACGGTCCGCCGAAGTTCGTCAACGACGGCGCGTTCACCGCCGACGGCTATGCCGTCAACACGATGGCGCCGCCATATCAGCCGAGCAACGTGCGGCCGGCCGAGGGCGGCAATCCGGCCTTCGCTGACCTGTCGAATCCCCGCGTGCTGCCGCCGCAGAATTACGCGACGATCGGCGACCGCCTGACGGACAAAGGTGTCGATTGGGCGTGGTACAGCGGCGCATGGCAGTACGCGTTGGAGCATCAGGATACCGGTGCCGTGCCCGACTTTCAGTATCACCACCAGCCGTTCAACTACTTCGCCAATTACGCGCCGGGCACGGCGGCGCGGCGCAGGTATCTACGCGACGGCGGCCTCGGCAACGACGCGTCGACCAACCGTCTGATCGCGGATATCGATGCGGGTCGTTTGCCCACGGTCACGTTCTACAAGCCGCAAGGCGATCTGAACATGCATGCGGGCTATGCGGACGTCGAATCGGGCGACCGTCATATCGCGACGGTGATCGAACATATTCAACGCGGCCCGCAGTGGGCGAATACGGTCGTGATCGTGACCGTCGACGAGAACGGCGGCTGGTGGGATCCGGTCTCGCCGCCAAGAGGCGACCGCTGGGGTCCGGGCTCGCGGATTCCTGCATTGGTCGTTTCGCCGTTGGCGAAGAAGGGTTATGTCGACCACACCGTGTACGACACCAATTCGATTCTTCGATTGATCAGCCGGGTGCATGGCCTCGCGCCGCTCAAGGGCGTGGTGGCACGCGATCGCGCATTCGCGAGCAATGGGCTCGCGCCGTTGGGAGATTTGACAGCGAGCCTGGATCTGGCTTGAGAGTCGAGGTTCGTACGCCTGCGGTGTGGCCGCAGGCGTATCGGTATCCATCAGCGGTTACTGTACTCGTCACGCGCAAATGCGCTGCGCGGTTGCGTCCATTTTTTCGTGCCCGACCGTCATACCTTTTGCCTTGAATAACACGCGTTGCGGCATAGACTGATAAAGCACGACTTCGCAATCTGTACGGAACTGCCATGCGACTGACCATCCTCATCAACGGTTCGGATCCCACCGTCAGCCACGACTACGCTGTCTTATGGCTCGATACCGACGAACATCGGTGGTCGAGAGAGGCGCACCAGGGGATCGATCTGCCGCCGTGGGGCGAACTGCACGACGACAACGGCGTGACGACGCTTTGTGCGCCGAGCACGGACGCACCGCTGTGCACGTTGCGCGGCTTACACGTGGACCGCAAACAGCGCGTGAGCGCCGCGCAAGGCGCCGCGGCATGGACGGCCCTGCCGACGCGCGCGCCGACCAGCGGCTTCTGGCGTCTACAAGCAGTGGACCGTCAAACGGTCCGCGCCGAAAACAGCGTGTTCGGCAATTAGGTTTCAGCACCCCATTTCTTGTCGGTCGAAATTGCCGCGCGCGAGAGACTCGCGTGCGGCAATTTCGCACGCGCGTTCGCTCACTACATCAAAGAAGTTCTCGCGCGCGAATTTAAGGCCGCCTTAAGTTTGCGCACGTAGAGTTGGCAATCCACGCATTAGGGTCGCTGCAAAGCGGCCCATTTTTTTGTGCAAATCCGCTAGTGGAAAACCTGACTCTTCCGGCGAGCGGCTGCCTCCGGGCGAATCGACGGCCTCACCCCGGATCTCAAAGGCTTACGTACAATCGTCACGCTTTCCTGCGATTCCGGATCAAGCCCATCAACTGGCGATCACGCCACCGAACCCGTGCATCCCAATCGTCGAGTGGCAAGGCAGCGCGCCGCTGGGCCGCCACGAGTGTCACGAGATCGGGTGTCCATGGATCATGCTGGCCACGCGATGCGCCCATTCGTTCGTACGCAGGCCCCATCTTCTGCGCATGCGACGCGATCCCGCCGCGCGTGTTGAGATCAACGGTCTCGAACGGCCCTGTTACCGACCAGCGCAGGCCGACGCCGTCGCGTATCACCGTGTCGATATCCGCAACCGAAGCCACACCGTCCCGCACCAGGCAATATGCTTCGCGTAACACCGCGCCTTGCAGCCGGTTGAAAATGAACCCCTCGATCTCCCCCGTCACACGGACCGTGCTCATCCCCGCCGATTCGTAGAACTCCGTAGCGCGGCTGATCGTCGCGTCGTCTGTAAAGGGTGCCGGCACGATCTCGACTACCGGGATCAGATAAGGCGGATTGCCTGGATGCGCAACCAGGCAGCGCGCGCGCCCCGGCAAAGCACCGGCGAAAGAAGACGTGGTCAATGCCGACGAAGAACTCGCCAACACTGCGGTAGCAGGCGCATGCAGGTCGATTTGCGCGAATAGTTCGCGTTTCAGATCGACACGCTCCGGCGCGCATTCCTGCACGAGCACAACCTCACTTATCGCCTCGGCCAGGTCATCGAATACCGTAATGCGAGCCAGCATCGACTCCGCTGGTTCGGCGAGTAGCCCAAACTCGGCGAGATCGGCAAGGCGCGTCAGCACCTCGGGTTTCACGGCGTTTCGCCGCTCTTGCGCCGGTTCGTAAAGATGCACTGCAAAGCCGGCTCGGGCAAACACGATACAAAACGCAACACCAATGCTGCCCCCGCCGATGATCGCGACCTTCTTCATCACTTCTCCCATTCGAGTTTTCAGCAGGTCAACCGCATCACCATGCTGCGATTAGCCCCCGTGCGAATCCGCAACGGCCCGGCAAGCGCACGGTCCATGTCGGCGTCACCGGTATCCACGAACAGGCGGCCGTCCACAAGCGACAGCAGTTTGTGAACGCTCGCCACCGTTTCGATGCGTTGGCGCGGTACGCGCGCCAGCACGCGCGCGCTGATCGGCTGATTGCCGCGGCCGAACAGGCATCCCTGGCGTCCGATCACTCCCATTACGATCGACGCGGACGGCCATCTGTCCAGCAGCGTCAACAGCGTGGCTTCCGACGCATCGGCGGCCACGATCCTGCCATTGACGATCGCATCGACACCCAGCATCGTGCCGCGCACGCCAGCGCATTCGCAAAGCGTCGCCATCGTCGTGCCGGGACCAACGATATACAGCGTGTCTGGTGCAAATTCCGCCGCCAGTTGACGGCATGCCGCCTCGATATCCGCAAGACCGCTTTCGGGTAACTGCGCCTTGCTCGCCTGCATCCGCGTGCGGTCTACCGGTGCCAGCACATGTCCGTGCAGCCGCGATGACGCACGGTCGGCGCGCAATTGCGCTTCGTCGATATCGAGCAATTCGACGGGATGCACGTCGAATTGTCCAAGCGCGCACTGGACCGCCACTTCCCCGGCGCGCGCCGATGTCATGGCGAATACGCCCGAATACATCTTCACGCCACACGGAATGCCGATCATCGGAAAAGATGTCCCGACACTGGCGGCGACATCGCGCGCCGTGCCATCACCGCCCGCGAACAGGATCAGATCGGCTCCGGCAGCAATGAACGCGCGGCACGCCGCCGCCGTATCCGCCGAAGAACTCGGCGAACCAGCGGGCCACGCCACAACTCGTGCATCGAGTCCTGCAAGCCGGCAGGCGTCCTTGCCCATCGCGCCCGCCGCAGTGACCACACGGAAACACGCCGTATCCGCTGCCGCCCGCAGTCGCAGCAATGCGGGCAACGCACGCGTACCCGCCGCGAAGCAGGCTTGCCGCGCGCGTGCCTCGGCAACGGTCTGCGGCCCATCGCTTCCTTTGAGTCCGACCGCGCCGCCCACGCCGGCAAGCGGATTGATGACTATCCCAATGCAGATCGACACGTTCGCATCCAACCTTGCGACAACAAATTTATATGGTTATATTGTGCGCCATACAAACAAATGTGCGCAACTTAAATCAGGCGTGCATCACCGGAGTACCGCATGCGAAGTCAGCCGCATCCCTTCATGGCCAATTCCGTCACTGCGATCCAGCAGGAGATGCTGGACGCAATCGGCGCAAAGACCGTTGCGGAATTGTTCGAGCAGATTCCCGCTGATCATCTGACGAAGGCGCCCCTCGATCTGCCGCCCGCGCTCCCGTCGGAAGCCGCACTCAGAAGGTATCTGATCGACACGCTCAGTCAGAACCGTCATTGCGAAAGCGAACTGAGTTTTCTCGGCGGCGGCTGCTGGCGTCATCACGTCCCTGCCATTTGCGACGAAATCGCGCGACGCAGTGAATTTCTGACCTCCGTTTGGGGGACGCCTTCGTCTGACCAGGGGCGCTATCAGGCATGGTTCGAGTTCTGCAGCCAGCTTGGCGAACTGGTCGATTGCGATCTGGTCGGCCTGCCCGTCTATACATGGGGTTGCGCGGCCGGCCACGCATTGCGCATGGCCTCGCGCCTCAACGGCCGGCGCAAGGTGCTCGTGCCGGAAGTGCTCGATCCCGAACGTCTGCTCGTGATTCGCAATTATTGCGAGCCGTCTGGGATGGCGCAGCATCTGTCGATCGTGTCGATGCAGACCGATCCCGCGAGCGGTCGCATCGATCTGGCGCAGGCCGCCGCGCAAATCGACGGGGACACGGCGGCGGTGTACATCGAAATGCCGAATTACTTCGGCATCCTCGAAGAAGATGCCGAACGGCTCGCCACGTTGGCACACGCTGTGGGCGCGGAAATGATCGTCGGCGTGGACCCGATTTCGCTCGGCGTGCTCGCGCCGCCCCCGTCTTATGGCGCGGACATCGTGGTCGGCACAACCCAGCCGCTCGGTGTACACATGTATGGCGGCGGCGGTCTGGGCGGCTTCATCGCGACCCGGGACGAAGAACGCTATGCGCGCGAATATCCGACGCTGCTCGTCAGCATGACCAGCACCAGTCGCGCGGGCGAAATCGGCTTCGGCCTGTCGCTCGCCGAGCAGTCTTCGTATGGATCGCGGGAGAACGGCAAGGACTGGACCGGCAACTCGGTCTACCTTTGGGCCATTGCTAACGCGGTCTACCTGTCACTGATGGGTCCGCAAGGCTTCGAGGACGCAGGCCGGCTCATCACTGCGCAGGCCCGCTATGCAGCGCAACGGCTCGCCGCGCTTCCTGGTGTGACGGTGCCGCTATCAGGCAGCTTCTTCAAGGAATTCGTCGTCGATTTTTCCGCAACGGGCCGCAGCGTCGCATCGATCAATCAGGCGCTACGCGCACGCGGAATTTTTGGCGGCCACGATCTGTCCGCGGAGTTTCCGGCATTCGGCCAGCGCGCGCTTTATTGCGTCACCGAGCTCCATGAGCGGCGCGACATCGACCGGCTCTTCGACACCCTTGGCGAGATCCTGAATCATGACGACTAAACCGGCCCTGCGCCGCTATCACGCCGCTGTCTGGGACGAACCGATCGTAATGGAAATGTCGTACAAAGGCCGCCGCGGCGTGCTGTTTCCCGAACCCGATCCCAGAGTTACCGCATCCGTCGGCCCGTCCGACCAGCTGATTCCCGCCGCGCTGCGCCGCGTGAAGCGTCCGGCGTTGCCCGAAATGTCCGAGCCCGACGTGCTGCGCCATTATCTGCATCTGTCGCAGCAGACGCTCGGCATGATGGGCATCTCGTTGTTCGGCACCTGCACAATGAAATACAACGCGCGCCTGAACGAAGCCATTACGTCGCGCGATGAAGTCGCCGAATTACATCCGCGCCAACATCCCGATACGCTGCAAGGTGCGCTGCACATCATCCATTCGCTCGACCTCGCGCTGCGCGAGCTGTCCGGCATGGACAGCTTCACGTTCCAGCCCGCTGGCGGCGCGGACGCGGCATACACACACGCATGCGTGACGCGCGCCTACCATGCGGCGCGCGGCGAACTGGAAACGCGCGACGAAATCATCACTACGATACAGTCGCATCCGTGCAATCCCGCGACTGCCGCCACGGCGGGCTTCAAGGTGATCACGCTGACGCTGGAGGAGAACGGCTATCCGTCGGTCGAGGCGTTGAAATCGGTCGTCTCGAGCCGCACGGCCGCATTGATGGTCAACAATCCGGACGACATGGGCATCTATAACCCGAACATCAAGGAGTGGGTGCGGATCGTGCACGAAGCAGGCGGCTTGTGCTTCTACGATCACGCCAACTTCAACGGGGTGATGAGTCGCCTTCGTGCGCGGGAACTCGGATTCGACGCATGCATGTTCATGCTGCACAAGACCTTCGGCGGCCCGAAAGGGGGCGGCGGCCCCGCAGTCGGCGCATATGGCTGCAGCAACGCGCTTGCGCCGTATTTGCCGGGGCCGCTCGTCGTCGAGCACGACGGTGCGTACCGGCTGGAGCCCGGCTCGGACATGAGCATTGGCCGCGTGCGTGAATTCTTCGGCAACATGCAAACGGTCATCAAGGCTTACGCGTGGGTACGCGCAATGGGCGCGCAAGGCATTGCGGCGGCAGCGGATATCTCGGTTCTTGCGAACAACTACATGACGCAGAAACTCACGCAAATTCGCGGCGTGACCTGCTCGCATCCACACGTCGACGCATGGCGGATGGAGATGACGCGCTTTAGCCTGGAAACCCTCGAACGGGAAACGGGCGTGACGGTGTTCGACGTGCAGAACCGGATGGTCGATTTCGGCATAGACGCATTCTGGCTCGCGCACGAACCGTGGATCGTGCCGCAGCCCTTTACGCCGGAAGCAGGCGAGATGTGGTCGAAAGAGGATATCGACACGTGGATCGCAGTACTTGAACAGATCTGCCACGAGGCTTACACCACGCCGGATATCGTCCGCAGCGCGCCGCACAATCATCCGGCGGGACGGATCGACGGCGGACCACTGGAAGACCCGTCACGCTGGGCGATGACGTGGCGCGCGCATCTGAAAAAACGGGCCACGCCGTGACCGGCGCTTCATAGTTCAGGGAGCGTCGCCACGCGTCCTCGTTGACCGGCGAAGCTGGCTAACGGTCCGCACACCAATCAAATGGTTTGCGGACCGTACGCAGATCAGCCCTGCCAATGCCCTTCGGCCTTCAATTCACCGAATACCTGGTCGACCGCCTTGCGCGCACGTTGCACCATCTCGGCAATCTCCTCTTCTGAGATGACAAACGGCGGCGAGAAGGCAATGGAATCGCCGTCGGGCAAGCCACGCGTAATGAGCCCGCTCGCGAGCGCCGCCTTGGCCACCCGAACGCCCACCTTCAAGGCTGGGTCGAAACGCCTGGCCGGGTTGCGTGCAGCGACGAATTCCACCGCGCCAATCAGACCGAAACCACGCACGTCGCCCACCGCAGGATGGTCGGCGAAAGCCGCGCGCAGATACTGATGCATGATCTTGCCGCGCGAGCCCGCCTGCGCGACCAGTTGTTCGTCTTCGATGACCTTCAGGTTGGCGAGTGCCGCAGCCGCCGCGATCGGGTGACCGCTATACGTAAAGCCATGACCGAACACGCCGAGCTTGTCGCTGCCCGCCACAATCGCGCGCCACACCTTCTCCGAAACCAGGCACGCCGACAACGGCACATAGGCCGACGTCACGCCCTTGGCCACCGTAATGAGATCCGGCTTCATGCCCATTGCCTCCGTACCGAACATGGTGCCGAGCCGGCCAAAGCCGCAAATCACTTCGTCGGCGATCAGCAGCACGTCGTATTTGTCGAGCACTTTCTGGATCGCCGGGTAGTAGCCTTCCGGTGGCACAATTACACCGCCCGCACCCATCACCGGCTCCATGATCATTGCGCCGACCGTTTCCGGACCCTCCGCCAGAATCAGTTGTTCCAGGTCGTTGGCGAGCTTTGCCACGAATTCAGCGTCGCTCTGGCCGGGCTCGGCCTCCCAGAGCCGATGCGGCGCCGTCGTGTGCTTGATGAACGGGAGCGGCAAATCGAATCCGCCATGCAGTCCCGGCAAGCCGGTCATGCCGGCCGTCACCACCGTCACTCCGTGATAGCCGCGCCGCCGTGCGATGATTTTCTTCTTCAGCGGCAGGCCGCGTGCATTGTTGTAATACCAGACCAGCTTCACCTGCGTATCGTTCGCGTCCGACCCGGAATTGCCGAAGAACACCTTCGACATGGGCACCGGCGACATTTCGATCAGCTTCTGCGCCAGCAGAATCGGTGCCTCCGTCGACATCGAAGCGAACGTGTGATAGTAAGGCAGCTTCATCGCCTGCGCGTGAATCGCGTCCGCAATCTCGCGGCGTCCATAGCCGATGTTCACGCACCACAAACCCGCCATCGAATCGATGTAGCGCTTCCCGTGGTTGTCCTCCAACCACACGCCCTCGCCGGACACCATCACGAGCGGTCCATTGCGCTCGTGATCGCCCAGCGCTGTAAACGGATGAAAAAAGAATTGCCGGTCCAGATTGTTGAGGTCGGGCGCGTGGTCCGCCACGGGAAAACTCATGACTATCTCCAGGTAGGGAAGCTGCTTAACAGCCGAAAAACAGCAGACAGGGAATCGCATCGCGTCGATTCACTGCAAATTTATTTAAATAAATTTGTGCGCATTGCGTCATTTTGGGCGATATGAGAACATAAATCAACGAATGGAAAAAAACGTTCACGCCCAACCAAGGAAATTTCAACGATGCTGAAACTCAACGATCCGAGCCTGCTCAAGCAAGCGCTGTATCTGAATGGCGAATGGATCGAGCAGACAGGCAACGGGTTTATCGAAGTCATCAACCCGTCGACCGGCGCAGTGGTCGGCAAAGCGCCGAAAGCGAGCCGCGCAATGACGGCGGACGCAATCAGGAAAGCCCACATAGCGCTCCCCGCGTGGAGTGCGCGCCCTGCGGCAGAACGTTCGCAAATCATCAAACGTTGGTACGAGCTGATCGTGGCGCATGTCGACGATCTCGCCCGGATTCTCACCGCCGAGCAGGGCAAACCGTTCGCCGAGGCACGCGGCGAGATTCTCTATGGCGCGGCGTTTTTCGAGTGGTACGCGGAAGATGCCAAGCGCCTGCACGGCGAGGTACTCCAGGCTCCGACGGCAGGCCGCCGCATGCTCGTGCTACGGCAGCCGATCGGCGTGTGCGCCGCCATCACACCGTGGAATTTCCCGATGGCGATGATCCCGCGCAAAGCTGCCCCAGCACTCGCCGCCGGCTGCACAATGGTGCTCAAGCCTGCCAGCGCAACGCCTTTTTCAGCGCTCGCACTGGCCGAACTCGCGCATCGTGCCGGGCTGCCCGCTGGCGTGTTCAGCGTGCTGACGGGCGCGGCATCGGAAGTCGGCGACGAACTCGCAACCCATCCGCTCGTACGCAAGCTCACGTTTACCGGCTCGACCGAAGTCGGCCGTTCGCTGATGCAGAAGGCGTCGGGCACGATCAAAAAGGTGGCGATGGAACTGGGCGGTAACGCACCGCTGATCGTTTTCGACGACGCGGATATCGATGTCGCCGTAGCCGGCACGATCGCGTCCAAATTCCGCAATATGGGTCAGACCTGCGTGTGCGCGAATCGGATCTATGTGCAGGGCGGCATTCACGACCGGTTCGTCGAAGCGTTGACGCGCGCGGTGAACGCGCTCAAGGTTGGCGACGGCTTCGACGCGGACGTCACCCAGGGTCCACTGATTGACGACGACGCGGTCGCAAAGGTCGAAGAACACGTTGCGGACGCGCTCGCTCAAGGCGCGACGATCGCGGCGGGCGGCAAGCGGCACGCCCTGGGCCGCTCGTTCTACGAACCAACCGTGCTCACCGGCGTGACCCAATCGATGAAAGTCGCGATCGAGGAGACGTTTGGCCCAGTTGCGCCGATCTTCCGCTTCGAAACAGAAGCGGAAGCAGTAACGGCTGCCAACAACACGGAATTCGGCCTCGCCGCTTATTTTTTTACTCGCGACAATGCGCGCGTGTGGCGCGTCAGCGAAGCGCTGGAATGCGGGATTGTGGGCGTCAACACGGGCGCGACTTCCTTCGAGGGCGCCCCATTCGGCGGAGTCAAGGCATCTGGCGTAGGTCGCGAAGGATCAAAGCACGGCATCGAGGAATTTACTGAACTCAAATATGTGTGCATTGCGGAAGTCTGCTGATAAACTTTACGTAATGCAGATTTTGTGCGCCATGCGCCCACTGCAACTACTTAAAGGGGAAGCATATGGCCGCATACGAGACGGCTTTGGAGGACGACGACGAAGTTCGCGATCGCGATTACGTCGGCTCGTTCGCTCGTGGACTGGAAGTCATCAAGGTATTCAACCGGCACACGCCGCGGCGCACGCTGAGCGAAGTAGCCGAGGCGAGCGGCATGACGCGCGCCACGGTCCGACGCTTTCTGCTCACGCTCGTACGCGAGGGCTATGCGGAGACCGACGGCAAGTACTTCAACCTGAAGCCGAAGATTCTAGAGATCGGTTTTTCGGCGCTATCGTCCATGAACATCTGGGACATCGCCCAGCCGATCATGAACGCGCTTTCGGCGAATGTGCAGGAATCGTGCTTTGCCGCGGTACTCGACGGCGACTCGGTGATCTACGTGGCGCGGGCTACATCGAACCGGATCATGAATGTCGGCATCTCCATTGGCAGCCGCACGCCCGCGCATTGCGTGTCGACCGGGCGCGTGCTCCTCGCCGCACTGCCGGATGCCGAGTTTCACTCGTATCTGGAAAAGGCGAAGCTGCACAAATTCACGCCGAATACGGTGACCTCGAAGGTGAAGTTGCGTGAACTGGTTGAAGAAACCCGATTGCGCGGCTGGTCCATCGTCGATCAGGAACTGGAAATCAGCCTACGTTCCATTTCAGTGCCGATTCGCGACCGCGACGGCAAGGTCGTGGCTGCGCTCAACGTCTGCTGTCCGGCCGAGCGCGTGACACCACAGGACATCAACAGCCGGATCCTGTCAGCCATGCTGGAGGCGTCGAAAGATATCACCCGGGCGTTGCAGGCCTAGGCCGCCGCAAACCTGAAGCAGCACCCGAACGGCACGCCTTGCGTGCCGTTTTTTTATCCATTTTCGCAAGTTCCCATCCCCTTTTTTAATGACGCGATGTTTACATAGCGAACTTTTGTGCGCTAGTATCAATGGCAATCTCGAAAGAGATATCCATTGGAGCCATCGTTCATGCAGTCGTCATTGAAGGGTAAGGTTGTACTGGTCACCGGAGGCGCGCGCGGCCTGGGTCATGCTGTCGCGACCGCTTTCGCTCAGGCCGGCGCGGTCGGTGTCGTTGCAGATTTGCCTTCGGCGTCGCGAATGCTACCGCCCGACGGCATGGTGGCTCTCGACTGCGACGTCACCTCGGAGGCAAGTGTCGCCGCCTGCGTCGCGGCAACAGTGGAACAGTTCGGCCAGCTCGATGTCGTGATCGCCAATGCCGGATTGGTGCCCGGCTGGCGCACCACCGAAGCCCTCGATTTCGATGAATGGGATCGGGTAATGGCGGTGAACGCGCGCGGCGTCGCGCTCACGCTAGCCAGAACGGCCAAGGCGTTGAGCGCCACGCGCGGATCAGTGGTTGTCATGGCTTCGATCAATGCGTATGCGGCGCATGCACGCCAGATGCTTTACACGGCGTCGAAGCACGCCGTGCTTGGCATCGTCCGCTCCGCGGCGCGCGATCTCGGTCCGCAAGGCATTCGTGTCAATGCACTGGCACCCGGACCGATCGCAACCGAGGCGCTGCTCGAACGCGTCAGATATCGCGCCAGTGCCGGCGGCGCGCAAGCGGATGTCGCGCTACAGGAACTCGCGAACGGCAATGCGCTGAGACGTCTCGCTACCGAGGCCGAGGTTGCCCAAGCCACGCTGTTCCTGGCCTCCGATGCCGCCAGCGGCATCACCGGCGTGCTGCTTCCCGTAGACGCGGGCCTTCAGTAATCCGCCGCGGTTTGTCTTCCTCAACTCGGGTCATCTCTATGTTCAGTCTGGAAAACAAGACCGTGCTCGTGACGGGCGCGTCCAAAGGCATCGGCGCGGCCATTGCCGGCGCGCTGGGCGCGGCGGGCGCTCACGTCATCGCGCATTACGGCAGTGACCGCGCGGGCGCCGAACAGGCATTGGCCGACGTACCGCCAGCGCGCAAGCATTTCGTGCAGGCAGACCTGCACGATCTGGCGGCCACCGAAGCAATGTGGGACGACGCCGAGGCCTGGCGCGGCAAGATCGACGTCTACGTCAATAACGCAGCCATCATGCTGTGGCACGGCGGCTTCGGCGCGGACGACGCGACCTGGGACGCTGTCTGGGAAGACACGCTCGCCGTCAACGTGCTCGCCCCGGCCAGGCTGATCCGGCGTGCGGTCCGGCATTTCCTTGAGCAGAGCGGCGGCGTGCTCGTCACCATCTCCAGTTGGGCAGCGCAACGCGGTGTGACCAACCCCGACACGATCGCCTATGCGGCCTCCAAAGCAGCCGTGCGCGCCATGACGCAAACCGTTGCCCGCGCGCACGCCCGCGACGGCTTGCTCGCTTACATCGTGGCGCCAGGCGTGGTTCGAACCCAGATGTCCGAGGCATTCGCAGCGACCCAGGGGGGCGAGGAGAAGATCACCGCATCACTCGCGATGGGCGAGTGGGTGCCACCGGACGACATCGGCAATCTGGTCGCTTTTCTGGCGAGCGGCACGGCGCGCCACCTGAGCGGCGCCACGCTCGACGTCAACGGCGCGAGCTACGTCCGGTAGTTTCTCGCGCAAGCGTTAGTAAGGAATTTTTGAGAACATAAGTGCGCCTTGCGCACATTTTCTTTGACAGCGTATTTTGATGAGCCCACAATTTTTCGTGGACAGCCAAGCAAGGCCGACCGGGGCGACGGCATCCGGACTATGGCGCCTGCCACCCGATTTCCCACTTGCCCCTTCCGGAGAGTTCTCAATGTTTAGAGCAGTATTTCTCGTGCTGGCTGCGGTTGTCGCAACGATGACCGCACAGGTGGCCGAAGCCCGCACGCTCGATCAGATCATCAAGAGCGGCACCATTCGCATCGGCGTGAACCCGAACTTTCCCCCCATGAGTTCGTACAACGCAACGAATCAACTGGCCGGCTTCGATATCGACGTTGGCAACAAGATTGCCAGCACGCTGAATATCAAGGCGGAATTCGTGCCGACCGAAGCCGCGCAGCGTGTGCCCTTTCTCGTATCAGATCGTATCGACATCTCGTTAGGCGCACTGACCCGCTCCGCCGAGCGCGCGCAGTTGATCGATTTCACCGTGCCGTTGCACACGGAGTCGATGTCCGTGTTAACGACCAGCAAGATCAAGGCAACCAAATGGACGGATCTGAATTCACCGTCCATCACGTTGGTCGACATGCGCGGCAACTGGTCGGTCGATTATGTGAAGGACAAACTGCCTAAAGCGAAGATGCTACTGGTCGAATCGATTGCGGATACCGTGCGCGCGGTCGCACAAGGACGCGGCGACGCGATTGTCGAAAACATCGACTTCTTCCAGAATTTCACCAAGAACTATCCGAATATCAAGTGGCGTACGCTGAACGACCCGATCTTCGTCAATTACGACAGCATTGGCGTTTCGAAAGGCAATTCGACATTGAAGGACTATCTGAACGTGGTGCTGTTCGACCTGCACTCGTCGGGTTTCGTCAACGATACCTGGCAAAAGGCGTATGGCACGCCCATGCAGAAGCCGATCGTACCGAACCCGTACTTCTGAGTTTTTGAGCCGGGGCCGCTGGCACGGACAGCCGCGCGGCGGCCACATCCTGCATGACAGCGCGTGCCTGCAAAGGCACGCCGTCATTTGTTCTGGATTGCCATGACCTACACGCTTCAATATGCCGATGTGCTGCGCCAGTTACCGTATCTGGCAACCGGTGCGGTTCTGACGCTCGAGATCGCCTTCGTTTCATTCTGGCTCGGGTGCCTGATCGGTCTTGCCGGTGCGCTCGGCAAGCTGCACGGTGGCGCGCTCACACGCCGCGCGATCGGTCTTTACGTGGTTGTGCTGACGAATACGCCAGCCCTCGTGCAGATATTCTTTCTGTTCTACGCGCTGCCGGACGCCGGCATCACCCTTTCGCCAATGGCCGCCGTTCTGATCGGCCTCACGCTGAACTCCGGCGCTTACCTCACGGATATCTTGCGCTCGGGCATCAGTTCAGTGCGCACGTCTGAACTGGAAACCGCAGAAACGCTCGGTATGTCGCGCCTGCAAACGGTTCGCTATGTGATCTTGCCGCACGTCGCCAAGACCATCTACGCGCCGCTGTGCAATTTTTTCATTTGGCTCGTGCTGGGCAGCTCGATCGGTTCCATTTTCGGCGTGGAAGAATTGACCGGCCGCGCGATCAACATTTCCAGCGCGAACATGCGCACGATCGAAACCTTCTCGGTCGTGGCCGCCATGTACGTCGCACTGACGTTCGTTGCGTCGATCGCGCTCGCGCTGACCGGCCGCTACGCCTTCCGTGTCAAAGCGAGGATCTTCTGATGCTCGATCAAATCGCTGCACAAGTCCCTACGTTTTTCACCCGCTTCACGCTCGAGTTCCTGCTCGAAGCAATGGGCCGCACGCTCGCCATGACTGCGCTTGGATGCGGCGTCGGCATCGTACTCGGCACACTGATCGCTGTTATCCGCTATACGAAAACGCGTCTGCTGGCGCCGGTGCGTATCGTACTGACGATGCTGGTGGAAGTGTTCCGCCGTATTCCGTTTCTGGTGAATCTGTTTATTGTGATGTTCGCCTTGCAAGGCTTCGGCTCCGAGGTTTCGCTCTTCACGATTGCGACCGTTTCCATTTGCATCGTCGCTACCGCCTTTCTGTCCGAGGTGATTCGCGCCGGACTCGAATCGGTTCCCCGGCAGCAGATCGAAGCGGCCGAGGTGATGAACCTCGGTTTTACGCGTACGTTGTTCCTCGTGCTGCTGCCGCAATCGTGGAAAGTGATTCTGCCGCCTGCCTTCGCCTTCATGGTGATGTTCATCAAGGACACTTCGCTGGCCTCGCAAATGGGCGTGGTCGAACTGACCTTCACCGGCAAGGTGTTGATGAACCGCGGCTTCTCGCCTTTTCTCGTCTACGGTGCGGTGCTTGCCGCCTACTTTATTCTGTCCTACCCGTTAAGCCGTCTGGGTGCCTATCTGGAGAATCGCCTTGCCTCACCTCGCAGTCGAAAAGCTCTCAAGCGCATACGCTCAGCAACAGGTTCTCCGCGACATCACACTCTCGGTTGAACGCGGTGAAGTCATCAGCCTGATCGGACCGTCGGGTTCGGGGAAGAGCACGCTGCTGCGTACGCTGGTCGGATTGATGCCGCCCACTGCCGGCCGGGTCGTGCTCGACGACGAGCCGCTCAATTACTCGTCGCGCAAGAGCGTTCGCGCTGCGCGAGACAAAATGGCGATCGTGTTCCAGCAATACAACCTGTTCCAGAACATGGACGTAATGCGCAACGTCACGCTGTCGCCTCTGAAGATCAAGAAGCGCGCACGCGATCAGGTGGAAAACGAGGCGAAGGAACTGCTTCGCCGCGTGGGCCTGGCGGATAAACACCGTAGCTACCCGGACGAACTCTCCGGCGGCCAGCAACAGCGCGTTGCCATTGCGCGGGCGCTGGCGCTGAAACCCGAATTGCTCTTGCTCGACGAAATCACCGCCGCGCTCGACCCGGAACTCGTGAACGAAGTTCTCGACACCGTGCGCACACTGGCGAGCGAAGGCATCACGATGCTGCTCGTATCGCATGAAATGTCGTTCGTGCGCGAAGTGTCCACGCGGGTGGTGATGATGGACAAAGGGCAGATCGTCGAAATCGGCACGCCGGACAAGATCTTCGGCAATGCCAGCGAAGCACGTACGCGGGACTTCGTCGGGAAGATTCTGCGGCATCACTAAGCCGGCTGTGCGCCGGCTCGCATGCCTGAGAAATCAGGCGCGCGCCAGCAGGAATGGCGCAAGGTCGACATCGAAGGGCGCCGGTTTGTCTTGCACCAGACTCGCTATGATCCGTGCGATAGCCGGCCCTGCCGTAAAGCCCATCCACGGAAAGAAATTGATGAAGAAGCCCGGCGTGCCCGGCACTTCGCCAAGAATTGGCTTCCAGTCGTCGGTTCCATTCACCACCGCTGCCCACGTGCGAATCACGGACAGCGCGCCGAGCGCCGGCACTGCAGCCAGCGCGACCGCCATATTGCGTTCCAGCGAGTCGGGGTCGGTACTCGGATGACCGCGGCTGTGCCAGCGCGCCGGCCAACCGCCGCCAATCAGAATGGAGCCGGCCTGATTCTGTTTGAGGGTGAGTTTGTCGCCGGCTGAATAGACGAGGTGTGGGATCAGCGGCGCGACGCGCTCCGTCACGGCAACCTGAATCGCGAATCCCTGCACGTCGATGGCGATACCGAGCAGCGATGCGATCTTGCCGGCGTCGGCGCCTGCCGCATTCACCACGCGCCGCGCCCGGAATGCCCGGTTGCCGGCGAACACCTCGAAGCCCTCGCCGCTACGGACAATCCGTGTCACCGCGACATGGCGCTCGAACACCACCCCGTGCGTGCGCGCAGCGCGCGCATAAGCGAGCGTGGCAGCAAGCGGGCTCGCTTTGCCTTCGTCGGGACAGAACGCGCCGCCGACAATCGCATCGGACAGATACGGCGCGAGCGCTTTGACTTCGCCCCGGTCGAGCAGACGGATTTCGAGTCCTTGCGAGCGCTCCACTTCTGCTTTTGCCGCAATCGACGCCATCTGCGATTCGTCGGTCGCAACCAGAAGCCCCCCCTTCAGCGACACTTCCAGATCAGCGTCGAGCTCGGCCGGCAAACCGCGCCATACGTCGATAGAACGGTGCAGCAGGCCAATGGTCGGCGCAAACGTTCTGGCCCATTGCGGCCCGCGATTGACGAACGGATCATGCGGAATCTGTGCGTGCAGGCTGCCGGCATTCGACCCGGACGCTTGCGTATTCAGCTCGCTGCGCTCCAGCACGGTTACGGCAACGCCGTCACGGGCAAGGTAATAGGCAGTCGCGCAGCCGGCGAGACCGCCGCCGATCACAATGACATCGTTCATCGGTTCGACAGGTGGAGTGTTGGGAAGACGCGACGGATTACTTCGTCACGGCATCGGCAGAAAGCATGTTACGCCGCGCCAGGAAGAAGGCGAAATTCCTGGGCAGCACTTCGTGCGGAAAAGGATGGCCCAACGCCCGCGCGGCGCGATACACGAAGTTGGGATCAGCCAGCAACTCGCGCCCAATCGCTACAAAATCGGCTGACCCGTCGCTGATAATCCGGTTCGCCTGCTCAGGTTCGGTGATCAATCCCACCGCCATTGTCGCCATTCCAGCCTCGCGGCGAATCCTTTCGGCGTACGGCACTTGATGTCCCGGCGCCTCTGCGCGAATCGACCGCGCGACGGGCCCGCGAATGCCGCCCGACGAACAGTCGAGCAGATCGATGCCGATGTTTTTCAGCCGCCGCGCCAGCTCGACCGTTTCGTCGAGCGTGACGCCACCCGCGCTTTCGTCCACGCAGGATGCGCGATACCACACCGGCATGGCCTCCGGTACAGCCTGCCGCACCGCGAGCGCGGCTTCCAGCGCCAGGCGCGCGCGATTGTCGAACGCGCCGCCATAGCGATCCGTACGGTGATTCGCCAGTGGCGACAGGAACTCGTGCAACAGATAGCCGTGCGCGCCGTGCAACTCGACAAAATCGAGTCCGGCTTCGACCGCCCGCCGCGCGCTCGCCGCGAACGCGGCAACGATGCGCGCAATACCGGCTTCATCTAGCGCCACGGGGATCGGCCAACCGTCGGCGTGCGCCAGCGCCGACGGCGCAATCGCGGTCCAGCCGCGCGGCGGCACTGCTTCCGCGAGCGGTCCCGCGCCGTCCCACGGGCTAGCCGAACTGGCTTTGCGCCCGGCGTGCCCGATCTGCACGCCAAGCGGGATACCCTGATCGCGATACAGCCCGGCCAACTGACGGAAACCAGCGATCTGGCCGTCGTGCCATAGGCCGAGACAGCCCTCGCTGATACGGCCGTCGCGTTCAACGGCCGTTGCCTCGATCAGCGCACCTCCCACACCGCCGAGCGCAAAGCGCGCGTGATGCGCAAGATGCCACGCGCCGACCTGACCTTCGACGGCACGGTATTGACACATCGGCGACACGACGATCCGATTGGCGAAAGTCGTGCCTCGCGAACTGAACGGTGTGAACAGGCTGATCTCGCGCATGGTGGGCTCAGGCCTTTTGTGCCGCGCAGCGCGCGACATAGGCGTTGATGTCGTCGAGGATCGACACGATCTTCGCGCGCCGTTGAATGCCTTCTTCACCAAGCGCGGAAAACGTCGTGAGTGGAGGACGCACATCGCCGACCGGATAACCCTGCGATGCCGCCAGCGCCTTCGAGTAGCACTGATGCCCATAAGTCGGATGACCTTCCGCGATGATCCGGTCGAAACTGCCAATCATCTTCTGGATGGTCTTTGCCTCTTCGATGTCGCCTTCGACCAGCGCATCCCACATAAGCGTGGAGGCTTTCGGAATGTAGTTCGCATACGGATTGACATATCCGACCGCACCGAGCAGGAAGCTTTCCACCGGCCGTTCGCCCGCGAAGACGTTCATCACGCCGTCGGTGGCCTCGATCACGTCGTAGACACGCCCTACGTCCATACTCGCTTCCTTGATGTAGCGCACGTTGTCGAATGCACGGGTCAGACGCGCCACCAGTTGCGCCGACATGTCGACATTGGTCGTGACCGGGTTGTTGTACAGCATGATCGGCAGCGACGTGGCTTCGGAAATCGCCCGGTAGTATTCGAAGATTTCATCTTCGGTTGGCGTGTAGTAATACGGTGGAACAATCATGTATCCGTCCACTCCGAGCGCTTCCGCTTCGCGGGTGTAGCGCACCGCGTTGGGTGTCGACGCGTTCATCGTACCGACCAGCACGTCCATTCGCCCTGCAACGTGCTTGACCGTGGCCTCTACATATTGCGTGCGTTCTTCGTCCGTGATCGTCAAAAACTCGCCCGTGGTGCCAAGAATGATGACACCGGGGGAACCCGCTTCTATCTGCCAGTCGAGAAAACGCTTGAGCGCCTCTATATCGATCGACTTACCGTCCGCTGTGAACGGCGTAACGGTCACGCCGTAACTGCCTCGAAAAACTTTACACACGTAGCTTTCTCCAATTTACTCGTTGAACTTCAGAGCGCCATGCGCACAATTGTCACACGCCGAATTTGATGATCTTCCTGCTTTTCATAAAGCCTGCAACGTTGCCATCGTCCCGAACCTCGCCCTATATCGGTAATTTTTGTCGTCTCTCATCACTTTATGACGCGAAAATTACCTAAATTTCATAAAAATCCCACAATCATTTTTGTTCACATGGCGCCTGAATGTTAGCATGGCGCACGTTTTGTCACAAAGCACCTGCATCGAAATTCCCAACTTGCCGTGTGCTGTGGCGACCGCAGAACGTGCAAACCACGTGTGCAGGTAGTTCGACCCAGTCAACCGCTTCGCACCTGCTGCGAGGCATCTGGTTCGCACTACCAATTTCCAGCAGTATCAATTCAGGGGAGTTGAGCGGCATGAGGACTATCAGACGGATCGCTGCGCTTGTCGGCGTTGCGGCAACGGGTTTGGCTCACGCACAAAGCAGCGTGACGATGTACGGCGTGATCGACGTAGGCCCCACATTCGTCAGCAACGAAGGCGGCGCACACAACATCAAGATGGACGACTCGATCGCGTCGGGCAATCGCTGGGGCTTGAAAGGAACGGAAGATCTGGGTGGCGGACTGCAAGCGATTTTCACCCTTGAAAACGGCTTCGACGCGTTAAATGGCACCTTCCGTCAAGGTGGTCGCGAATTCGGCCGTCAGGCATGGGTAGGCCTGCAAAACAAATACGGTTCCATTACGATGGGCCGTCAATACGACCTGATTTACGATTACACCGCCATCTACGCGATGAGCGCCTGGGCAAGCGGTTACGCGACTCACCAAGGCGATCTGGACCGCATGGGCTGGGAACGCCTAGACAACGTCATCAAGCTCAAGAGCGCCGATTTCAACGGATTGCAAGCCGGCGCATTGTATTCGTTCGGCAACGTGCCGGGCAGTTTGCATGAAGATAGTTCGTGGTCTTTTGGCGGACAATATAACCATGGTCCGTTCTCCGCCGGCGTGGTCTATCTGCGCATGAACAACCCGAATGGCTCGAATGCGATAGACCCGTATGCGTCAATGGGCGTCTCCAGTTTCCTCGGCCAGACTACCGCAACGCGCGACCCGTCCACCGGCCAGGTCACCGACCTGTTCTCCAGCACAGCGATGCAGATCGACAGTCAGAGCGTGCTAACGGTCGGCGCGAGTTACATACTGGGGAAGGTCACCTACGGACTTGCGTATTCGGATGTCTGGTTCAAGGGCTTCGGCCAGACCGCGGTGCTACGCACGTATGACGCGGGTGCCTCGTGGCAGGTCACACCTTCGTTCAACGCCTCGGCAGGTTACTTCTATTCGACCCTGGACGGACACCACTACAACGAAGCCAGCCTCGGCTTCGACTACAACTTCTCCAAGAGAACCGACGTCTATTTGCAAGGCTCTTATCTGCGTGCTTCCTCGGGCGTCGATGCTGTGCAGGGCTACCTGTTCACGCCGTCGACCACCAGTACGCAGACAAGCGTACGTATTGGTCTGCGTCACCGCTTCTGATGTGAAAGCGCCGTACGGCTCGTCGAGCCGTGCGGCGCTGGTTGTGGCCCGAAGTTTCGCTGCGGATGAATCCAGTGTTTTATTGTCCAGCCAGCGCCCGCAACTCTTCCTCTTGCAGACGCATTGGCGAATAAGGCTGCATGTCGACACCCGGATCGCGGCCCGTCATCAGATCGGCGACCAGACGGGCGGTGAGCGGCCCAAGCGTATAACCGGCGTCGCCAGGAATAGCCGCATGCAGTCCCGGCAAACCCGGCATCTCGCCCAGCACACCGCGCCCGTCCACCTTCGAATTCAGACCGGCCCACGTGCGGATGATCTGCAACTGCGCCAGCGACGGCACCATGTATTGCGCCAGCGAAACGTTCCCAATCAGGCTCGCCGGATCAACCACAGGATAATCCGATCCGGGTGCAAGTTTCGCGGGCCAGCCACCTCCGATCACAACTTGCCCGGTAGACAACTGCTTGAGCGTGATCGAACGCTCCGCATGCTGCACCAGATGCAGGATCAGCGGCGGCGCGGCCTCGGTGATATTCATGTGCAACGGCTCGGGCTCCACCGGCAGGAAAGCGCCCACGCTATCCATCAACGCACGCGCACCGGGACCAGCCGCAACTGCGACCTGCCGCGCCTGGAGCGAACCCAGCGTGGTGGCAAGCGTGAACCCCGGAGAGATGGCACACAGTCGTTCGACCTTGCATCGGTCGACGATCGTCACGCCCAGACGGACCGCCCACGCCCGCACCTGTGCATTGCAGCGGAGGGGGTTGAGCTTGCCTTCGTTGGCGCACAATTCCGCACCGTATGCGGCTGGACCGAGATAAGGCGCGATACGCTCGAGATCGCCCCGTTCGAGCAACTCGACCGACAAACCCAGTTCGCGCTCACGCCGACTCTTCGTCACGAGAAATTCGAATTGCTCGGGCGTCTCCGCAACCATCAACCCGCCAGAGACTTTCATTTCGAAATCGGCGCCGATATCGCGCTCGAATTCCCGCCAGTATTCAACTGCTCTGGGATAGAGCGGCAACTGCTGTTCGAAACCGGCCACGCGCTGCGGAAAGAGCCGCATGAAGCGGCTTTGCATCTGCACGTGCAGGCTGCCGGCATTAGCTGTCGAAGCCGAAGATCCGCCCGCATCGATCAACGTCACCGCACGGCCGCGCTGCGCAAGAAAGCCGGCCAGACACAAGCCGACAATACCTCCGCCGATCACTGCGACATCGGTTTGACGGCATGGCAATTCGTCTATCCGGATGGGGCTCATGATCCGCTGCCGCGCCCGCTCAGTTCCGCAATCGTTACCGGCTTGACCGGCACGCGTGGGGCAAAACCAGACATCTCGTCACGCGAGCGGCCAAAGCGTTCGCACACGATCTCATCCAGCACAGGCGCGCAGTAGCGGCCCTGACAGCGTCCCATGCCGATACGCGTGCGTCGCTTGATCGCGCCGGCTGTGCTGAGACCTTCGTCGAGCGCCGCATCGAGCTGAGCGAAAGTCACTTCCTCGCAGCGGCAAATCACCGTGTCGCCACAACGCTCCCTGGGTGCTGTCAGCGGGCTCGCGTAGACGTTCCAGAGCGCGTGCTGGAAGCGGCGCTGTCTGGCCAGTTCATTGACCGCGCGGGCACGTTCGTGCATCAACGTTTCGGCGGGCGCATGGCCCAACGCGGCAGCCACCGCTGCACCGACGACCACGCCCTCGGCAAGCGCCGCTTTCGCACCGCCGAGGCCCGTGCAGTCGCCGAGGGCATACACGCCCGCGATGCTCGTCAGACCTGTCTCGTCGCGGCGCGTCGCCAGTTGCCGTCTGCGCGGATCGAAGTCATGCACGCAGCCCAGCGCGCGGAGCAGTTCGTTGGCCGGCTCGAAGCCGTAGCCGAGACACACCACGTCCACTTCAATGCGCTGAGTCAGCGTCGCGCCCGAAACATGCGCCAACGTCACGGAAAGTCCACCGGCAACTTTCTCGATCGACTCGATCACCGTGTCGTTGACGATACGCACGCCATGTCGCTTTACCGTTCGCAGATAACCGACACCTTCGGCGACGAGCGCAGGGGCAGCAAGACCCATAGTCAGCAATGAATCGAGCGAGCCGAGGCCAGGCGCGGGTGCCGCTTCCACCACCGCCGCGACGGTCGCCCCGCCGCTCAGCAACTCCGCCGCCAGTTGAAGATTCAACGGACCATTTCCCGCGATCAGCACGCGCTGGCCGGGCAGGCGCCGCGACGTGCGCCACAAGGTCTGCGCGGCGCCGGTCGTCATGACACCGGGCAGCGTCCAGCCCGGCACCTGCCAGCCGCGCTCATACGCGCCGGCTGCCACGATGCAGGCGGCGGGACGAAAACGAATGGATCGCCCCCGCACCGTCGCAATAAATTCCTTCGGTTCGAACGCGCCCCAGACCGGCGCGTCGGCAATAATCTGGACGCCTGCCTTGCGGGCCGCATCTATGAGTGCCGCACCGCGCCGATGTTGCGCGTCCGCCGGCAACACGCCCTGCTCCGATACGCCGAGCTGCTTGTAGTACTGGCCGCCGGCCTGACTACGCTCATCGAGCACGGTTACGCCGACACCCGCGCGTTGCGCGAAGAGCGCCGCCGATAATCCGCCCGGTCCTGCGCCAATCACCAGTAATTCGGGCTCGCGCAACTCGGGTTCGTCCGTGCCGGTGAATGCGCCTGACACATTCACGCCGGCGGATGGAGATGGCGCGATCAGCGGTCGCCCATGCGCGCCGCGCCGTACGCTGATCGGTTTTTCGATCTTCGTCATGCAGGCGCGCCGATTGGCGACGCCGTCCACTTCGACCAGGCAATCCTGACACACGCCCATTCCGCAAAAGACGCCGCGCGGCTGCCCCGATGCGGTAGTTCGAAAATCTTGCACGCCGTGGGCGGTTAGCGTCGCCGCGAGCGTTTCGCCGGGCCGCGCGCGCAACGTCGCACCTTCGAACTCGATAGGAATGGTTTGGGTCATGATCGATCAGCGCATATGCCGGGATGCGTCCGGCAAGAGAAAGCGGCCTGTTTCAAAGCGACGGCTCCAGGCGGGTGTTCAGCACGAGTTCCGCCACCGTTGCATTGTTCGGCAGCGACAACAGGAAGGCGATCGTATCAGCAACCGTTTCCGGATCCAGCCGGTCCGCCGCTGGGCTCGCGCTTGCGAATGTCGCGATCAGCTCGGTGTTGACCGCGCCGGGACATACCGCTGTTGCGCGCACGCCGCTATCCCAGCCTTCGAAACGCGCCGCGTGCGTCAGCGCCATCACTGCATGCTTGGTCATCGAGTAGCCGATGGAATCCGTGGGCCGGTAGCGCTTGCCATCGGTCGAAGCAATGTTGATGACCCGGCCCCGGCCGCTCAATTTCAGGGCGGGCATGGCGGCGCGAATCGCGCGGTACGGACCCTTCACATTGACTTCCCACATCTGGTCGAGCGCGCTTTCATCGCCGCGGTCGAACGTGATTTCGAGCAGGATGCCGGCATTGTTGATCAGTGCGTCGATCTGGCCGAAGCGTTCGAGCGTTGCTGCGACCCATGAAGTGGCCGAGGCCGCTTCAAACGCGTCGTAGTGCGCAATCAGCACGCGTGCGGTATCCGCCGCCAGCGCCGGGGCGATCTTCGTGGCGTCGCGTACGCCGAGCGACAACGTATAGCCTTCGTCATATAGACGCGCCGCGATAGCGGCGCCGATGCCGCGCGATGCGCCGGATAGCATCACGACGCGTCCTTCCGTTTCGACTTGCGCCATCAGAATAGCCCTTGATAAACGCCGCCGTCGTTGACGATATTCTGGGCGGTCATGAAACCGTTCTGCGCGCTGCACAAAAACGCGATCAGGTCGCCGCATTCTGCCGGATCGGCAAATCTGCCGGCTGGGCAATGACGCAAGCGGTCTTCGACGATCGCTTCGAAAGTCGTGTTGCCGCGCGCCGCGTGACCGTGCAGATTGGTGATAAGTGCGTCGGTCTCGAACAGGCCCGGACATACGCTGTTGATAACCACGTTCCGCGCAATGAGTTCACGCGCCATTGCGGCAATCGCGCCGGTCAGCGCGAGGCGCGCTGCGTGACTGGGCGCAAAGCCAACCTGCGGAAACTTGATGAAGCTTACCGACATATTGACGATCCGGCCAAAGCCACGCGTGGTCATGCCCGGCACGACGGCACGGATCAATTCGAGTGACGAATAGAAGTGAGCTTCCATCCAGCCGTCCCACGCCTCACGGGTGAGCGTTCGGAAGTCGTCCGGCACCTGGCGAATACCGGGATTCGCAACGAGGATATCCACGACCCCCGCTTTCGCCAGCACTTCAGATCGGCCTTCTGCCGTGCCCAGATCGGCGCTCACCGTTTCGACTTTCACTCCTGTTTCGTCGATAAGTTGTTGCGCGGCCACGCGGAGCGTCTCATGCGACCGCGCGACCAGTGTCAGGTCCACGCCTTCGCGCGCGAGCGAGCGCGCCGCCGCGAATCCCAGCCCCTTGCTCCCGCCGCATACCACCGCGCGACGTCCTCTGATTCCCAAATCCATACCATCTCCGCTAGCCGGCGCACCGTGCGTCGGCCTATCTCCTGTTGAGCCGCGCGGCGGCCCGCTTATCGAACCGTCCCGCTGCAGCCTCCCGTTGCACCCGTAAGTAACGTGGCCTATTTCTCCGGCTTTGCGAACGAGGCCGCCAGGAGGCGCGGAGGCACCTTGAAGCGCCCCGCTACATCACGCCATTGCTCGCGCACGGTCGTGACCTCCGCGGTATCGCCCGAGACCAGCACCGTAGCCGGCAACAATTGCGCGTTGTAGCGCGCTGCGCCGGACTCCGTGTATCCGCCGGCATCGAGAAACGCTACGAAGTCGCCCCGCTCGAGCAACGGCATCACCCGGTCCGCACCAACTTCATCGGAATTGCAGAGCGGACCGACCAGATCGACATGGTCGTTCGCCTCACGCCCCGTGTCCTTGACCGCGACTGCGTGGTAATACCAGTCGAGCGCGGACGCCCACGAAAGATGATTCGTCGACAAGTCGAGATTCACCCACTTCTTCGACGCGCCCTGTTTGATCGCCCCTACCTGCCCAACAGCGACGCCAGACGGCCCCGATATCGCCCGGCCCGGTTCGATACGCAGCTTGGGCAGCGGCAATTTCAGCCGCTCCGCTTCTTCACGGATCGCCGCACCGCACAAGCGCCCGTAAATGTCCGGCGTCGGCGCCGCGCTGTCGTCGATCTGCGAACGCGGCCCCGTGCCATACCATTTCCCAAAGGTCCAGCCGCCGCCAATATCGATGCATGGTGGCGTCCAGCCCGTTTCGTCGCGCAGGAAGCCGGACCAGACGATCATTTCGCGTGCCATGATCGCGAAATTTTCCGGATCGTTCGACATGCGGCTCAGGTGGAAATGCGTTTCCTTCAGTTCGATATTCGCCATCTTCTGGGCGCGCTTCACGATGTCGACTGTCTGCTCACGCGTCATGCCCCACTTGGTGGAATCGCTTTGTTCCTTGAGCGTGCCGGGACCGTGCATCGCCACGCCCGTGCGTCCGGCAAGCGGCAGCAAGTCGAGCTTCAAACGGATGCCGATTGCGACCTTCCTGCCAAGCCGCTTCGATATGACGTCGATACGGTCCAGTTCGTCCATTGCGTCGATGTTCACGCAAATGCCGTTGGCAATCGCCATCTCCAACTCTTCGTCCTGCTTGTTCGATCCGTTCAGCACGAGCTTTTGCGGATCTGTGCCGGCCAGCAACGCTATATACATCTCGTTCACGCCGAAACAATCACCGCCAGCGCCTTCCTGATTGAGAATGTGGCGGATCGCAAGACCGTTATTCGACTTGTTCGCAAACAGGATTTCGACCTGCGGATAGTGAGCAAGGAAACCGTCGCGAAACGCACGATAGCGGTCGCGCAATTCGTTTTCGGAAATGATGTAAAGCGGCGCACCGTGCGTTTCCGCGAGTGCCTGCACATCGCATCCGTCGACCCACAGATTGCCGTTTGCGCCAATGCCGATGTATTTGCCGTACTGGACGGAAAAGCCACAGGGGTTGGCATCCGTCTTCGGTTGCGTTTGATGTTGCGTCATTGTTCTCTCCTTGCTTATATTTCCGTGCACCTTCCGCTCTACAGCAGACCTTCCGCCTGCAAGCCGGCCGCGAGCGCGTCGCACTGGCTCGCGCTGAGCGCTCGCAGCGGCGCGCGCGGCTTGCCGCCGCCGGGAAGACCGAGCAGATCCATCGCCGCTTTGGTCGACGGATACAACGTGCGGCCCCCGCTCGTAAACAGATCGGTCAAACGACGGCCCGTAGCCTGGAGCCGTGCGGCCAATAACCGTTCGCCATCGCGCGCAGCTTCGAAAAGCGTTTGCCCTCCTTCGTCCCAGACATTCGGGAAACAGTCGATCACACCGTCCGCGCCCAATTCGATCGCCGGCACGCCGAATACCGAGGAAGGTCCGCAAAAGACACGTAAAGTGTCCCGCACGGCAAGGAAGGTGCCGTAAAAGTTGTTCCAGTCACCGGAGCTTTCCTTCACGGCGACCACGCGTTCCAGTTGGCCCAGGCGCTCGACCAGCTTCGGTGTCAGATAATTCACCGCATTTCCGGGGATGTTGTAGAGCATCACTGGCAAACCGATACACGCGGTGACAGCGGCGTAGTGCGCGTAGATTTCGTCGTCCGTTAGTTTGACGAAGTAAGGCGGCAGGATTAGCGCGCCGTCGCAACCCGCCTGTTCGGCTTGCAAAGTCAGCGCAATCGTGTCTTCCACACCAATCATCCCGGTGCCTGCGATCAGCGTGCCGCGCGTACCGATCACCGCTTTCGACACCGCGAACAAGCGGCTGCGTTCCGCAGCGGTCATTGCCCAGAATTCGCCAGTGCAGCCGCCCACCACGACGCCAGTCGCGCCGAGCGCGAGATGCCGCTCGATGACATCGCCCAGTTCGTTTTCATCGATCTTGCCGTTATCGTCGAACGGCGTGGTGATTGCCGGCATTGCGCCGACCCAGTTCACACTATCTCGGTTCATTCAGAATCCCGTGGTCATTGAAATCGAAGTTCATGCGGCGTCGCGGGTGCGCTTGATCGCGGTAACGTTGACGTCGTCGCGGTTCTGGCGCAAACCGCTTTGCCGGCAAAACACATGCACACGCGCAAGCGTGACGTCGAAAGGCACGTCCTGGCCGGCGCGCAGTTCGGCGGCAAGCGGCACGTCGCTGGCAATCCGCGTGCAAAGCGTCGCGCCGCCGCACTCCATCAGCACGATCGATTCATGGCCGGTCGGCTCGACCACCTTGATGCGAGCGCTGTGCGCGCCTCGCCCCAACACGATGTCCTCGGGACGTAATCCGATTGCCACTTCGCGCGCCGCATCGCCGCACAATGCCGAATTCGGCAGTCTCAGCAACAAACCGCCGGCACGCACCGAGAAACCGTGATCGTCGCGCTGCATGTCACCATCGATCAACGACATGGCCGGCGTGCCGATGAAACCCGCAACGAACTGATTGGCTGGGCGGTAGTAGATCTCATCAGGCGTGCCGAACTGCTGCAGGACGCCGCCATTCATCACGGCGATACGCGTTGACATGGTCATCGCCTCGAGCTGATCGTGCGTGACGTAGACTGTCGTCGTGCCGATCCGTCTGTGTAGCTCGATCAGTTCTGCCCGCATATGCGCGCGCAGCTTCGCGTCCAGATTCGAGAGCGGTTCGTCGAGCAGAAACACTTTCGGTTTTCGAATCAGCGCGCGACCGAGCGCAACCCGTTGCTGCTGACCACCAGACAACTGTTTTGGCTTTCTGGCCAGCAACGGTTCGAGTTGCAGCAACTGCGCGATGCTCGCCAGCATCGCCGGCCATTCGCCTTTCGGTACACCGCGCTTTTTGAGCGGGTAGACAATGTTCTCCGCCACCGTCAAATGCGGGTAAAGCGCGTACGATTGGAACACCATTGCGATATCGCGTTTGGCGGGCGGCAGTTCATGCACCTGCTGACCGCCGATGTGGATTGCGCCGCTCGTCGGTTGTTCGAGGCCTGCTAGCATGCGCAGCGTAGTCGTCTTGCCGCAGCCCGAAGGCCCGAGCAGACATACGAATTCGCCGTCGCGAATATCGAGGTCGAGCGACGGGATGGAGACGGTCTCGCCGAAAACCTTGCGTACGTTCCTGAAACTTACTGCTGCCATTTATCTGCTCCAGAATGCGTGTGTCTGGTGTTGCCGGTATTCATCCCTTTACTCCGCCCGCGCCAAAGCCGCTTGTCAGATAGCGCTGCATGAAGGCGAAAAAGAACAGCAATGGAACGCTCATCATCACGGAAGCCGCCATCAGCAAAGACCACTCAATGTTGAACGACGACACGAGCATATTCATCACACCGGTAGTAAGCGGTCGCGTCTCATCGGTGTTGACCATGACGAGTGCGTAGAGGTACTCGTTCCACGCCAGAATGAATGTGAAGAGCGCGGTCGAAATAATGCCTGGGAGCGCCTGCGGCAGGATCACGTCCCTGAACGCGCCGAGGCGGCCTGCACCGTCTACGAGCGCGGCGGCCTCCAGATCTTCTGGAATACCGGCCATGAACGACCGCAGCAGCCACAGCGCGTATGGCAGTGCGAACGTGGTGTACGAGATCACGAGGCTGGTCAACGTGTTCTCGAGCCCGAGCTTCACCATCATCAGATAGAGCGGAATGATGAGCACGACCGACGGCATCAGATAGGTGCAGAGCACCGCCACGGCGATCGTCTCGCGACCGCGATATCTGAAGCGCGCGAGACTGTAGCCACCAAGTGTCGCCACCGCCATTACTACGACCGTAGTCGCTACCGAAAGCATCACGGAATTCCAGAAATAGCTCAGGAAAGGTGTGTCTTCGAGTAATCGCCGGTAATGCTCGAACGTTACGTGTTCCGGCAACAGCTTGATCGGAAAGACGAACAATTCACTTTGCGGCTTGATCGACGTGAGCACCATCCAGATCAGCGGAAATACCATCAGGATCACGATCACCCAGGTCACGAGCGACGCCAGCGGGTTGAATTTATCGGCTCGCATCTTGACTCCTCGTGCGCTGCGAACGATAGAGATAAGCCGCCATCAGCAGCCCCATGACCACCATCATGCCCACCGCCGAGGTGGAGGCCGTGCCCATCTGGTTCAGACCGAACGCCTGTTGATAGACCAGTAGCGGCACGGAGCGCGTCTGATTGACCGGCCCTCCGCCGGTCATCAGATACAACAGGTCGAATTCCTTGAAATCCCAGATGATGCGCAGCAGGATCACGACGCCCAGCACCTCGCGCAATTGAGGCAACGTGACGTCGAAGAATCGGCCGACCGGGCCCGCTCCGTCCATACGCGCTGCTTCGTAAAGCGACAACGGGATGGTTTGAAGGCGCGCCAGTACCGCTATTACGACGAACGGAAAGTACTTCCACGTACCCACCAGCACTATGCTGATCATCGCATTCGGCATCTGTCCCAGCCAGTTCACCGGCGCATCGACAAGATGCAATTCGAGCAGAACCTGGTTCAGGAGGCCGTAGAGGTCGTTGAACAGCCAGCGCCAGACCAGCACCGCGACCACCGTCGACACGAAGTACGGAAACAGTACGAGGCTGCGCGCCGCCGAGCGGAACAGAATCTTTTCGTTCAGCAGCAACGCCATCCCAACGCCGCAGAGAATCTGCAGGATCAGCGTCGAGGTGGTCCAGACGATGGTGACCCAGAGGGAGAACCAGAATGTCGGCGAGCCGAGCATGTCGCGGTAGTTGGCCAGCCCGACGAATGACGATTGCTGGGTCGGCGTATATACCGAATTCAGCGAAAGCCACAGCGCGTAGAGCAGCGGATACACGATCGTTGCAATCAGCAGCAACATCGCGGGGGCGATCAGCAGAATACCGAGCCGACTATAAGCAGACTCGAGCGAACGAACACCCATGCTGGACAATGAGGCGGTAGCCATGCGTATTTCCGTAACGGATCCATCTCTGCCTGACTGCCAGGAAGCGCGGACGCTGGCTGGCACAGACGTGCTGTAAATACCGCCCGCGATTTGCAGGCGGTATTCCGGGCTCATCGCTCAGGCTTTCATCAATGCTTCGAGCTTCTTCGCCGTGGCGGAAACCACTGGCTTTGGCGCTTCGTTGTTCAGCACGACGCGCTGCACCATCTCGGCCAGAACGTTGCTTGCGACGATCTCGTTGGCGCGCCGGTTCGGCTTATGCGCCGGCGACTCATAACCGAGGTTATGACCCGCCGCTGCCGCGGCGGACATCAGCGCTACTTCTTTCGGATACTTCCTGATGATCGGATTGCTAATGTAACGAGGGTCCGCGGCAATGGTCTTCAATACTGGCAATAGGTGCGCGGGTGCACCGAGCAACTCCGAGATATAACCGGCAGGATCGAAAAGATATTCCGCGAACAGTTTGGATGCCGAAATGTTCTTGGCTTTCTTCGGAATGAAGATGCACGGAAAGTCGTTATAGGTCCAAGGCGGAACCGATTTCGAAATGGTCGGGTAAGTCGCACACGTGACGAAATCCGCGATACCAGGATTCTGCGTCGCGATGTTGTCGAGTATGCGTCCGCCATAAATGCCCGTCGCGGTCGAACCCGATACGAACGCTGTCAGGCTTTCACCCCAGCTGTAACCAGTCGCGCCCGGCGGGCAGAATTCACGCATCGATTTGTAGAAGTCGAGTGCGTCCAGCGTCGCCTGGCTGTCGATGGCAACCTGCAGGTCTGGCGTGAACACCTGACCGCCCGCCCGGTGGATGAAGCCCAGCATGATCAGCGACGTCATGCTGTTCAGTCCGTACGGCAGCGGTGCGCCGTAAATACGCCCGCCCTGCATTTTCTTGCACGCGGCGCGCAACTCATCCCATGTTTCGGGCACCTTCTCCACGCCAGCTTTCTGCATCAGATCGCGCCGGATCCACAACACATCCGCCGCGGTATTCGCGAGTCCCGTCGCACACAGTTTGCCGTCAGCGGTTTTGAACACGTCGTTCGCGCTGGGGTAGTACTTGTCTGCACCTACGGCTGCAACGACGTCGTCGATAGGGGCAACCAGGCCGTCGGCGTAATACGTTTGCGCTGCATACGAAGGCAGGTGCGTGATGATGTCCGGCACCTGATTCGCCGCGAAGGCCGCAGCAAGTTGCGCGGGATAGCCTTCGTCGGACGTTGCTTCGAACACCACCTTAACGCCTTGATGCGCTGCCATGAACCCGGCAATTTGCGCCTTGTAGGCCTTCAGTTGATCAGGCGCCGCCTGAGTCGACCACCAGCGCAACGTGATCGGCTCCGCGCCGAAGGCGGCGCGGCCGAACGGCAAACCTGCCGCAGCCGACAAGCCGGCCGATGCTGCCAACTTGAGCAGTCGGCGCCGTTTTCCCGAATGACCCGCCGTTTCTCGCTCCCCATTTCTGCCGACCGCCATGCCCATATCTCCCAATTTAGTGCGCCAGTCGCACAGTTGTTCGTATTTATACCTGACAAAAAAATAGGAAACAACGTTATTTCACGGCACTTGCCAAAAAATTCTGGCAGCCAGCTTAATTTGTGGAAATTATGTGCGCGATGCGGACGAGAGGTTTCATTGATGGCGAGGCTTGCCGCGCTTGCGCAGATCACACGGTGGAATGTGCGGGCAGGATGATCCTCACTTCAGCGCACAGGCTGCGGTGCATGTCGGAGTCGCATCAAAACGATGCCCGGTGCGACAGCCATCTGCTGGACGCGAATGTGTCGCGGGCGATCAAGCATTGCGGCGCCGTCGAGAGCAACCGACGAGGCTGCCTCAAGGCCGCGTTGGCCGAATGGTTCTGGCGCATCGATATCGGCCTCTACACGCTTTTTCTTCGCTATGTTCGCCGGCCGCTTCATGCTTTTTGGCGAGACGCTCGAGCCATTACTCAATCATCCGTTGCAATCGATCTTTCTCGGCGCGCTGCTGCTCTGGGATACCGGGCTCTGGTCCTGCGACGTGAAGGGTTGCCGATGCCAGACCTTGCATGGCAACGCTATACTTGCGCCCCCATCCCTCCATCGACTGACACATGAAGAAGTGGTTTGCCTCTCTGTTGTTAGCCGTTGCAGCTCACGCGAGCGCAGCGCCTTCCTGCTCCCAGTTCACGCCGAATGCGCAATGGCCGGTTCTGAGCAATCAGAAGATGGCCCCCAAAACGCGCATGCTCTGCTATAGCGATTTCGCGGTTTTGCATTCGGGTATTACACATGGTCCGCTGTGGTCCGCGGAGCATCTCACGCGCGACCATATCGAGGCGGCCAAAGATATGGTGCGCACCAACAAGTTCTTTGAAGACGCACGTTTGCCAGACGGCGAAGGCGCCACGTTAGCGGACTATAAACGCAGCGGATTCGATCGCGGCCACATGAGCCCGGCGGGCAATCGCTGGAATCAGGAAGCGATGGCACAATCGTTCTCGCTCGCCAACGTCGTGCCGCAAAACCGCGAGAACAACCAGCGCCTGTGGGCACGCATTGAAACCTCCGTGCGCAAGATCGCGGTCTCGTACGACGATACGTATGTCGTCACCGGCCCGATCTTCAACGGCCAGCAGTTGCAGACCATTGGACCGACGCGCGTGTTCGTGCCGACGCAGTTGTTCAAGGTGGTATACGTGCCTTCGCGGCAGATGGCGTTCTCAGTGGTGGTGGACAATGTTTCGACCAACCGTTATGACATCAAGACGATTCACGAACTCGAGGCGATGTCGGGCGTCCGTTTTCCGGGCATTCCGGAGAGCCTCAAAGATCAGCGACCGGGAGGACTGAAAGGTGTTTAAACCCTATTCGAACGACGACGACGTGCTCAACATTCAGGGCGATGCGCTGACCGTGAGCAACGGCACCACGCGCATCGTGCTGAACGGCACGCTGGAACTGACACAGGATCAGCGCGGATTGAAAGCGGCGATCGCACTGAAGGAAGCGGTGGATGCGATCGTCGCCAGCTTGCAGGCGCAGGGTAATTTGCCCGCAAAGGTGAAGGACGAGCCCGATGCCAAGCCGGGCGTCGTACAGAATCCGTTTCAATAAGGCGGTAGCGCGGCGTAATAGTAGGGCGAAGGCGCGGAGACTTCTCGCCGCCTTCGCCGTCTCGTCGCACGCTGCCGCACGCTTCAAGAATTCGCCTCAAAAAGCGCATTCGTCGTATCACGCGTCTTGCACACCGCGGTGAGTCTCGCAGCCACAACTGCTTCGGGATCCCAAGATATGTTTCAGCGGTTACGTTTTGTCACCACAAGCTCGTCAACTCCTGTCTCCCGGCGGGCGTTAACCCGGCAGCGCTGAATCATTTCAGCCGCGACACAAGAATCAACCGGTTAAACCAGGAGTTAAACCATGAAGACGCTTTTCGCTGCTCTCGCTTCCGCTTTGCTCGTGTCGACCGCTTTTGCTCAAACGGCCGCACCGTCCAGCACACAACCTGCGCAGCCCGCGCAAACGCAGCCCGCTGGACAGGCGAACCTGAAGGCGAGCACCGCCGTGCAAACGGGCGCGACGGATGAAGGCGCAGCGGCCACCAAAGCGCCGGCCAAAACCACGGCCAAAACGCATGTGAAGAAGACTTCTGCCCATCACACGGCAAAAGTGCACAAGACCACGAAGAAGGCCGCCGCAGAAACGAGCGCCGCCAACCCCAAAACCGAGAGCGCAAAAGAGGCCAGCAATGCCCCGGCAAAAGCCGACGGCGCAAAAACCGACACGACGAAAACGCAATAACAGGTGATCGGTTTCGGCACGCACCGGCCAGGCATGTGTAGATAATCGAAGCCGAACTGTGCCGTTCAGGGAGGGCGAGTCATATGACTCGCCTTTTTTTATGCACGTTCGAGCGCGCGACGAATGCTTGCTGGCAAGACGGATCCGCAATCGCCCAGTATGATTTTTTCAGCGGATGCCTCAATTTTTGCACCGCGTTTACCTGCCGACGTCTAATCTCGAACTGTCCTGATCAACCTTGGCGTCCACGGACGCCGCATCACATGGCTCTCTCACAATCAATCGGCAACGCTGCCGCTCAGCCGCTCAACGAGCCGCGCGTTCAACGCAACAATGTCATTCCCTTTCCCGCGGCACGCGTTCGCTTGCAGGTCACCCTGCCTCACCGATCGTGCGAACTTCCCGGCACCCAGCTTCGCGTCCTGCTTCATTCTCCCCTCGGTGTCTATGTCGTTGCCACGGAAGCGATGCGCCAGGAAATTCGCGTACAACTCGACATTGCCTTCGACGACCTCGACTTCACACTGCACACGCTGATCTCGACACTTCCCGCCGCGATGATCGGCCCATTGAAGCGCCGCAGCGCGGTCGCGAAGGCGCGCTAATCATGTTCTCAGGTATCTGGTTACCAATCGTCACGCCGCTGCGCAACGGCGAAGTCGACATCGACGCATTGCAGCGCCTCGCCGACTATTATTCGCGCACGGAGATCGCCGGCATTGTCGCGTTGAGCACAACCGGCGAAGCGGCCTTGCTACAGGACGCCGAGCGTCTCACCGTATTGCAGGCGCTAAGCGATGTAGTCCGCTCCCGTCTGCCAATGCTGATCGGCGTCGGCGGATCGAATACACGCGACGTCCTGCACGATATCCAGCGCTACGAACGGTGGGACTGCGCGGGCTATCTGGTCTCCGCGCCGTCATACATATGTCCGGATCAGGCCGGCGTGCAGTGGCATTTCGAGCAGGTCGCAGGCGCGACCGGGCGTCCTGTCGTCCTCTATAACGTGCCACACCGAACCGGCGTGTCCATCGCGCCGGATACCGTCGCGCGACTCCTCGAATGCGGCAACATCGTCGCGATCAAGGAGTGCGTAAAAGAGCACTTCAGCCAGTTGAGCGCCCTGCCGATCAACGTCCTGTGCGGCACCGACGAAGCCCTGGACGACTGTCTGCATCACGGCGGAACAGGCGGCATTCTCGCCAGCGCGCACGTCTGCGCCGACCTGCTGGTTGCGTTCCAGGATCTGCTGCGAGCCGAACGCGACGTGGATGCGCGAAATCTGTTCGCCAGCTTGCTGCCGGTTTTACGGCTCCTGTTCGCCGCGCCCAATCCGTCCGCCATCAAGGCCATGCTGGCCTTCGATCATTCGCTCAGCGACGAAACACGCATGCCGGTCTCGCGCGCGTCGGCGCAACTGGTCGAGCGTCTGAGCACCGCGCGCGACAGGTTGCAGGACTTGCGCGCGGAGTTCGCCGGCGTGATGAACTAACGAATCCCTGTTCGATCTCCCGTCGCTGCGCCGCGAATGAGTACTTCATTCGCGGCGCAAGCTTGCGTCGAAACGCTGCATGCGAAGCGCAACGCGCCGCGCATAGCCACGTCCGCCGCCGCTGTAGCGGAGCAACGCGGCATCGAGATTGCCGCCATTTTCGTCGAGATAGCGGCGCAGAATGGTCGAGCCGATCCGCACGTTGATTGCCGGATCGGTCAGATCGGCCGCGCCGGCAATCAATTGCGGATGCGCCGCCGGCAAGATCTGCATGAGCCCCCGCGCGCCCGCGACGCTGACCGCATTGCGATCGAAGCTCGATTCGACCGCCATCACGGCGAGCAGCAAGATGGGTGAGATAGCGTGGCGATCCGCTTCGATCAGTACCGCACGGGCAATCTTCAGCGATTCCGTCGGCGCCACGCGAAACTGCGCGCGCAGCACGGCGGTGATATCGCTGAGAGTCGGCAAGCCGGCTTCCAGAGTGGCGTCGCTCGCGACGAGCGGAGCCGATACGGCCGACTGTGCATCGGTATCAGTCTCGGCGGCATGCGCGGCAGCAGCGAACGAGAACATGATCGCCGCAAGCATGATCTTGAAACCGCGAGTTGCCGGGTAACGGTCGGCTCTTCGTCGTGGTGACACACCTTCCAGAGCGCTATCTCCATGCATATTTTCGCTTCCTGACCGGGATCCCTCGACCTTACCGGGCTGGATATAGCGAATCGCAATAGAAATGGGGGTGCGCCGTAAAATGCTTATAAAGATGTGGCGGCGCGTGGTGCATCGCGCGGGGTCTATGCGGGGTCTATGCAGGCAAAGGCAGAAGCACAGCCGTCAATCGGCTGCCGGATTCAATTGCGCCAAAGCGCCCAGTTTGTGCACATCGGTAATTTCGATTTCCGCATAACCGAGCTTCAGCGCACCTTGCGTTTCGAACTGCTTCAGTATCTGGTTGATGGTTTGCCGGGACAGCGCCAGCATCATCGCGAGATCCTCCTGCGGGACTTTGAGCACGCGCCGCAATGCGCCGGGCTCGCCGTAGCCGCCCGCCATCAATAACAAACGGCGCGCCACGCGCTGCGCTGCGGGCAGCAACGCGGCTTCTTCGATCGCGTCGAAAGCAAGGCGTAGTTTTTGCGTCAACAGCAAACCGAACACGTGCCAATAAGCCGGCGTGCGTTCGAGCAGTTCGGCGAGCGCGGCGCGCGGCACATGAAACAGCTCGGAATCGCGCTCGGCATACGCATCATGGGTTCGCGGCCGATTGTCGAACAGCGCGATCTCGCCGAACCAGTTCACCGGTTCGATGACGGCGAGCAAAGCCTCCTTGCCCGCCGAACTGGCCGCACCGATTCTCACCAGGCCGTCGAGCACGCAATAGAGGCCGTCGTCGGAATCACCGCGTGTGAAGAGCCGTTGACCGGCGGCGAGCCGTTCGAGACGCCCCGCTTCGACCAGTTGCGCCCGCATGGCAGCCGGCGCCGAGCGAAACCACGCGCTGCGCTCGAGCACCGCGGCAAGCTTGTTCGATGGAAAACTCGCAGTCATAGGACGGCACCCGTGTCCGATTGTCGGCTACCCGATGGTTTCAAATTCCGCTGCCCGCGATTATGCTGACTTTAACCAGGGAGCGGGATCCATGAGAACGCTGACGCAACAGCTGACGCAATACGCGGCCTACCATCGTGACCGGCGCAATATCGCCACGCACTTCATCGGCATTCCGATGATCGTGCTGGCGTTGGCGACGTTGTTGAGCCGGCCCGCTTTTGCTGTGGGCGCGTTACCGATGATGCTATCGCCGGCTTGGGTGCTATTCGTCGCGGCCACGCTCTACTACCTCGTGCTCGACGTGCCGCTCGGCGTAATGATGGCGTTCGTGTCCGCGTTATGTGTCGCGTTCGGCCAGTGGGCGGCGGCGCAATCCACGCTGGCGTGGCTCGTTATCGGCGTCGGTCTCTTTCTGGTCGGCTGGGTGTTTCAGTTCGTCGGCCATGTTGCTTACGAGCATCGCAAGCCTGCCTTCGTCGACGACGTGATCGGCCTGCTGATCGGACCGCTGTTCGTGCTTGCGGAAGCGTTGTTCGGCTTCGGCTGGCGACCCGCGCTGCGCGAAGCGATCGAGGCACAAGTCGGTCCGACGCGTATCAATGCGGACCGTACAGCGGCGCATCACTAGAGCGCGCCGCCTGATTCACCATCTGCATGTTCGATGCAGATCAATCCGGATCAGCCCGGCGCGAGGCGAACGAGACGCACGCTATGCAATGCCGTCAACGCGACCGCGATCCAGATTGGAATGTAGGTGGCCAACTGTGCGGCGCCAAGTGTTTCGCCGAGCAACGTGATCGAGACCAGTACCAGCAGCACCGGCTCGACATAGCCGAGAATGCCGAACAACGCGACCGGCAACAGGCGGCTCGCCTTCAGATACGAAGCCAGCGCAATGGTGCTCAACGCGCCGAGGCCGGGCAACAACAGGCACCACATATCCGCGCGCCCGACGATCAATGCCAGCGAATCGCTGCTGAACGCCAACACGATCGCCACCGGCAGGAGCAGCATCATCTCCACGGTGAACATGGCCAGCGAATCCTGATTGATCTTGCGGCGCAACACGAAATACGGTGGATAGCCGAGCGCGACCAGCAAGGTCGGCCACGAAAAAGCACCGGTCATCCACAGTTCATGGCCTACGCCCGCAGCGGCGCAAGCAACGGCCAACCACTGCAGACCGTCGAGACGCTCGTGATAGTAGAAGCGCCCGACAAGCACCATCACCAGCGGCAGCAGGAAATAGCCCAGCGAGACTTCGAGCATCCTTCCATGCAGCGGCGCCCAGAGGAACACCCACAGTTGCGCGCCGAGCAGGGCCGCGCTCACGGTCATCGCCGCGCCGAGCCTCGGCTCGGTCACCATGCGGTAAAGAAGCTGCCGGAGAATAGGCAGGCGCTTTCGCAATGCGATCAGCAATAACGCGCCAGGCACAGTCCACACGATGCGCCACGCGAAAATGTCGAGCCCGCTCAGTGGCGCGAGCAGTGTTGCGTAAGCGGAGAGTAATGCAAACATCGCCGACGCGCCGACCGACAACGCGATACCGCGCTTTGGGTCATACTGGTTCATTGAACGCCCTGTCGCGCAGTCGCTTTGGCAGTCGGTGCAGATGCGTGTGGGTAGGCTGATGGTTGTATTTGCAGCGCAGCATGCAGTCGCGCGGCGTTAGTCGTTGTCATTGGAATTGAAGTCTCACAAGCGGTCTCACAGCGTTCTCACCAGCGGGCAGTGCAAATCAGGCGCTGCGTTTTTCGTCTTCGAAAGCGACGCAATCCGGCATTCTAGACGGGTATCCGGCCACCGGTCTGCTGGCGTCTACAAGCAGACTGCAATTATTCCGTGCGCATTGCGCGTCGGTGCACTAGAACATAACTGCACGTGCGACCGGCCACGTCGCGATTTTTCAGCGGCAACATCGCACACTCTCGCGCAATGCGGCTCAAGCGCGAATCTTGCTACGAAGTATGGCGACGCTGTTGGCGGCGTCGCTCGCAACCCCACAGGAAGTCCTCGTGGGACAGCATGTGCAGCATCCATGGGCCGGCAATGGCAGTCCTACGGACCATGCCCGCCCTTCTTCCCCACGGCACGCCTCAACTGTGCTTCACCGCGCGTGCCGCCGCCCCGGCAGCAATCCCGCTTATCGAATGTGACTACTGGAGACAGCATGACCCAGCCAGCCCTATCGCACGACGCATCGCCCGATCTGCGTGCCGCCTTCGCCGCCGAGGTTCGCGCGGGTCTCACCCATACGCCGCAAAAAGAATTGCCGTCGAAGTATCTGTACGACGAAGTAGGCTCCGCGCTGTTCGAAGTGATTACCGTGCTGCCGGAGTACGGCGTGACCCGCGCCGAGGAACGCCTGCTCGCGAAGCACGCCGCAGACATCGTCGCGCATCTGCCGCATGACGTGACGGTCGCCGAACTCGGCAGCGGCAGCGGCCGTAAAACACGGCGCATTCTGGAAGCACTGTGTAAAAAACGCCCCACTTCTTACTGCCCGATTGAAATTTCGCGCAGCGCATTGCAGTTGTGCAGGCGCGAACTCGGCGACATCGAACGCATTTCGATCGTGGGTTATGAACGCGATTACCTAGCCGGCCTCGCCGAAGTGAGCAAGCAACGCGCAACGGACGAACGGTTACTCGTACTGTTTCTTGGCAGTACGATCGGTAATTTCGGCAGACTTGCGGCGACGCGTTTTCTGCGCGATATCCGCAACATGCTCGCGCCCGGCGACGCGTTGCTGCTCGGCACGGATCTGATCAAGCCGACGCCCGTACTGGTCGCCGCCTACGACGACTCGATCGGCGTCACTGCGTCGTTCAATCTGAATCTGCTGGCGCGCATCAATCGCGAGCTCGATGGCGACTTCCCGCTAGATGCATTCGAACACGTCGCGCGCTTCAACCCGGACGCGCGCAGCATCGAAATGCATCTGCGGGCAAAACGCGATATCACCGCGCACGTGGGCGCGGCGCAATTGACGGTGTCGCTCAAAGCGGGCGAAACGATCTGGACGGAGAGCAGCCACAAGTATCGCGCGGAAGAAATGCCCGCGATTGCCGACGACGCCGGCTTCGTGTGCAGCCATCAATGGGTCGAGGAAGAATGGGGCTTTGCGGAAAGCCTGCTCGTGGCGCGGTGAACGCGGCGGGCCGCTGACTCACTTAAGTAGCGGCACAAAAACAGCAAGGCGTCGCGCCATCGGCATGATGGCGCGACGCCTTTTCTTTGGGTAGAAGTCGGCTCAGTGCTGTTCGAAGCGTTCGTAACGCTTCTCGGTCGAGCGCTCTTCGCCGCTGACCTCAGTCACGCGCGCCGCCGGCGGTCCGTGACGCAGCCACGACAACATGCGGTCCACCTGGTTGGCCGAGCCTTGCAACATGGCTTCGACGGAACCGTCGTCGAGATTCGCCACCCATCCCTTGATTCCGAGCGCGTGGGCCTGCCGCACGGTCGCGTGGCGAAAGCCGACGCCCTGCACGGTGCCGCGCACCCGCACGTAATATGTTTCGATCCGCTGATCCAGATCCGGGGCCATGCCGTCCTCTCCTCTGTCGGCCGGAGTTAGCGCTTCAGCACTGACTCCGGTCCCATGCAAACGCAAAAATCTTCAAGCCGGCATTCTAGTCGCGTCACGGCAAGCTTGCTCGGCAACGCGCCTCCAGCCGTCCGCTCGGGCCGCCCGCGCGACACGCAACACGCGCGCCACGTACAATCCGTCGACTGTCACGCAGGGAAATGGAAACAGAATGACCGAACAGAATCGCGATCTCGTACTCGTGACCGGCGCCTCCGGCTTCGTCGGCTCGTCGGTGGCACGCGTCGCGCAACAGAAGGGTTTCAGGGTGCGTGTGCTGGTACGCGCCACCAGTCCGCGTCAAAACGTCGAGTCGCTGGACGCGGAAATCGTGGTCGGCGACATGCGCGATGAAGCGTCGATGCGCAACGCGCTGCGCGGCGTACGCTATCTGCTGCACGTGGCCGCCGACTATCGCCTGTGGGCGCCGGACCCGAGCGAGATCGAGCGCTCGAACCTGGAAGGCACCGAGGCGACCATGCGCGCGGCGCTGAAGGAAGGCGTTGAGCGCATCGTCTACACGAGCAGCGTGGCAACGCTGAAAGTGACCAGTTCCGGCCAGTCCGCCGATGAAACCTCGCCGCTCAAAGCCGATCAGGCCATTGGCGTGTACAAGCGCAGCAAGGTGCTGGCCGAACGCGCGGTGGAGCGGATGATCGCGGAAGACGGCCTGCCCGCCGTGATCGTCAATCCGTCCACGCCGATCGGTCCGCGCGACGTCAAACCAACGCCGACCGGACGCATCATCGTGGAAGCGGCGCTCGGCAAGATTCCGGCGTTCGTCGACACGGGGCTCAACCTCGTGCACGTAGACGACGTCGCGGCCGGCCATTTCCTCGCGCTCGAACGCGGCAAGATCGGCGAGCGCTATATCCTGGGCGGCGAAAATCTGTCGCTTCAACAGATGCTCGCGGATATCGCAGCGCTGACCGGCCGCAAGGCGCCAACACTGAGCCTGCCGCGCTGGCCGCTCTATCCGCTGGCGATGGGCGCCGAAGCGATCGCCAAGATCACGAAACGCGAACCGTTCGTCACCGTCGACGGTTTGAAAATGTCGAAGAACAAGATGTATTTCACGTCGGCGAAAGCGGAACGCGAGCTCGGCTATCGTGCGCGACCCTACCGCCAGGGTCTGGGCGACGCGCTCGACTGGTTCCGGCAAGCGGGCTATCTGAAGGCCTGATGCGGATCCGAACGCGCGGCCCGCGCCGGACAATACGGTATGGCCGCAAGCATTTTGTTACAACGTCACCGTGTTAGCGACAGGTAAAAGCCTACGCGCAGCAGGTAAAATCGTAGGTCTTACCAGAGAAACCTCGCATGAATCTTCACGAACAGCTCGGCGCACTGGAAATGGGCGTCGATCAGCTCATTCAGGCTGTCGTGGCCCCGCAGGCCGAAAACATCCCCGAGACACCCGCTCACGCCGCCGCGCCACAAACGGCGGCGGATCCGATCGCGACCGAATCCACCGCGCAAGCGGTTGCGGCTGGGACCGAGGCGGCCGTCGAAGACAAGGCACCGGCCCCGCAGCTTCAGCCCACGCTCGAAATCAATCGTCCCGCGCAGAACGAGATCACGATGACGATCGGCGGCCAGACGGTCGCGCTGCGCGCGGAGCAGATCGGCCAACTGATCGAGGAATTGTCGAACGCGCGCGCCTCGATGACGCCGGAACCGCCGCCTGGAATTCCTACGGGCTGGCGCTTCGTATCCACGAAGAATCCGGTCATGGCGGTGCAAAAGCAGTCGAACGGCGACCGTTTGCTGGTGATGCGCCATACGGGCCATGGCTGGGTGCCGTTCACGTTCTCGCCGGACATGGTGATCCAGCTCTACATGATGCTCACCAAAGGCTAATGTGAAAAAGCGGCGCCCGAGAGCGCTGCTTTCCCATTCCGACCGTTTCTGAGCGCTGCTTCAGCGTTCCTGCACTGGCGCCTGAACACGCGCCTTCCACTGCCCGCCCTTGCCACGCCAGTAGCGCACCGCCGACGCAAACGTCGCGCCGACATAAAACAGCGCGACCAGCGGCAGAAATGGCGCCCACAGCGGCGAGCGGCGATAGTAGCTGAGCATCGGCGCATAAGCGCAGCACATGGCCGCCCAGGCAAGCCATGCGGGCCACCCCGTCGGACCGAGCACCAGTGCGGCCACCGGCGGCATCAGATAGATGATCGTCATGCCCACCAGCGTGCCCGCCAGCAGCAACGGCGAGTAATGCAACTGCGTGAAAGCCGTGCGCGCGATCATGTTCCAGACCTCACGCCAGCTGTCGTACGGACGCAGCGATACGCTGCGCGCCGCCACATCCAGCCGGATCGGATGGCGCCCCGTGCCGCGATGCTTGATTCGTGCGGCCAGGCTGCAATCGTCGATCAGCTCGGCGCGGATCGACTCGATGCCGCCCGCTTCTTCCAGCGCGCTACGGCGCACCAGCATGCAGCCGCCTGCGGCCGCCGCCGTACGATTGCGCGGGTTGTTGACCCACGAGAACGGATACAGCTTGGCAAAGAAGAAGACGAACGCGGGAATCAGCGCCTTTTCCCAGAACGAATCGCAGCGCAGGCGGACCATCAGCGAGACGAGATCACGCTGTTCCGCGTCCGCGCGCGCGACGAGTTGCGCAACCGCGTCGGCGGGATGGCCGATGTCGGCGTCCGTCAGCAGCAGAAAGTCCGCCGGCAAGCCGAGCGTGCGCACGGCCTCGATACCTTGCGACTGCGCCCACACCTTGCCCGACCAGCCCGGCGGCAGCGGCTTCGCGCTCAGCACGGTCAGGCGGTCGGGGCACTGCAACTGCAACGCGGCCGCCCGGGCGGCGTCGGCGGTGCCGTCGGTGCTGTGGTCGTCCACGACGATCACGTGGAATTCGCCCGGATAGTCCTGCTGAAGCAGCGTGGTGACCGCCTCTGCAATCACATCGACTTCATTGCGGGCCGGCACCACGGCGGCAACCGCCGGCCAGGACGCGCGCGGCCCGATGGTGAGCGGCGCGGCAGGACGCGCGCGCCAGAAACCGCCGCGCGCGAACAGCAACACACACCAGATCAGCAGGGAAACACACGAAAGAAGAAACAGAACCACCGCCATTAAGCATTACCCTCGATTGAACGCGCTGCCACACCGACGCGCCGCGACAGCCACATCACTGTAGTGCGGGCCGCGACGACGCACCAGTCAAACGTATTGAGTTCCGGCCGCTCGCGAAACACGTCGTAGCCTGCCTTCTCGATCCGTTCGAGGAAGCGCAGGCCGCCGTGAATGGCGCCGCATAACTCGATTCCCAGCCGGCCGGAAATGCGCAATGCAAGCGGCGCGCCGCGCACCAGCATCTCCCGGACGAAGGACACTTCATGTGCCATGAGCGCGCGCCAGTCCTGATCGGCGACACCGTTGGCGATATGCGCCTCGCTCACGTTGAAGCGCCGCAGGTCCGCGATCGGCAGATACAAGCGGTCCTTTTTCCAGTCGGCGGAGACGTCGAGCCAGAAACTGATCAACTGCGACGCCGTGCAGATCGCGTCGGCGTCGGCGAGATTTTCCGGCGTGGCCGCGCCGATCAGGTGCAGCATCAGATGCCCGAGCGGATTCGCCGAGTGGCGGCAATAGTCCAGCAGCGCGGCCCGGTCGGCATAGCGGCTGGTGTCGATATCCTGAGCGCACGCATGCAGCAGATCGTAGAACGGCGCGAGCGGTAGTTTATACTGCGCCACGACACCGGCGAGCTTGCCGAACAGATGCGGGTGCACCGGCGCCGCGCGCCGCGCCGCCACCGCGTCGAGGCCGGCGCGGAAGTCGGCGAGACGGGCGTGCCGTTCGGCCGCGCTCCAGTCGCCTTCGTCGGCAATGTCGCCCGCCGTGCGGACGACCTGATAGATTATGCCGACAGGCGCGCGCAGCGCCTTTGGCAGCAACACGCTCGCGACCGGAAAATTTTCGTACTGATCGACGTCCATCCAGCGAGCCTCGAAACCCTTTTGTAATGCGGGCGCCGCAGCGCCGCAGGACTACGTAGTTTAAGGGTTCCGTTAAACCGCTGCAGCGTGTAATGATTGCCGCACGATTGCCGTATCCGCATTGCCGTGAGCCTGCTTGCCGCTCCAGCCGCCGCCTGCCACTGCGGCGCCCGCCCAACACCGGCCGGGCGCCCCCAGAGCAAAGCCGGCCTGATAGCGTTAGAATGCGCGTTTGGTTTTGCTGTACCGGCTGTCGCCGGGCTCAAGACGTCAACTAATTAGATGATCGCGGCGATAGAGTCATATTTACCGACTTCTTCGAACCCGCGTCAGTCGGAGTTCGCCAACTTATGCGAGTCATCCTTGCTCAACCCCGCGGCTTTTGTGCGGGTGTTGTTCGTGCAATCGAGATTGTCGATCGCGCGTTACAACAACACGGCGCACCCGTGTACGTACGCCACGAGATTGTTCACAATCGTCACGTAGTCGACAATCTGCGCCAGAAAGGCGCGCGCTTCGTCGAGGAACTCGACGAAGTGCCGCAAGGCGCCGTGGCGATTTTCAGCGCTCACGGTGTCGCTCAAACTGTCGAGCGTGACGCCGAAGCGCGCGGTCTCGACGTGCTTGACGCGACCTGCCCGCTGGTCACCAAAGTGCATGTGCAGGGTCGCCAATATGTCGGCGCCGGCCGCACGCTGATTTTGATCGGCCACGCCGGGCATCCGGAAGTGGAAGGCACGGTCGGCCAGATTCCGGGCAAAGTGCTGCTGGTGCAGAGCGAGGCCGAGGTCGAAAACCTCGACCTGCCGCTCGACACGCCGCTCGCTTATGTCACGCAGACCACGCTGTCGGTGGACGACACGCGTGGCATTATCGACGCCCTGCTGAGCCGTTTCACCGACATCGTCGGCCCGGATACGCGCGACATCTGCTATGCCACGCAAAACCGCCAGGCGGCGGTACGCGAGTTGAGCAAACAGGTGGACGTGCTGCTGGTGGTGGGCGCAACCAATAGTTCGAACTCGAACCGGCTGCGCGAGATCGGCAGCGAAAGCGGCGTGGCGAGTTACCTCGTCGCCGACGGTTCGGAGGTGAAGCCGGAATGGTTTGCGAACGTGCAGACCGTCGGCATCACGGCCGGTGCTTCGGCGCCGGAAGAGATGGTGAAGAACGTAATCGATGCGCTGAGCGCATTGGGGCCTGTCGATGTCACGACGATGGCGGGCCGTGAAGAGAAAGTCGAATTCAAGTTGCCATCGAAGCTGATGCAACCACTCGCCGCACGCGAAGTTTAAGGAGGACGTTTTGTCTATTCCGCTGCTACAGAAAGTCCGGGTCGGCGCATACATCATGCGTCAACATCTCTCCGGCAATAAACGCTACCCGCTCGCCCTGATGCTGGAGCCGCTGTTCCGCTGCAATCTCGCCTGCAATGGCTGCGGCAAGATCGACTATCCGGATCCCATCCTGAATCAGCGTCTGTCGCTGGAAGAATGCCTCGGCGCCGTCGACGAATGCGGCGCGCCGGTGGTCTCGATCGCAGGCGGCGAACCGCTTCTGCACAAGGAAATGCCGCAGATCGTGAAGGGCATCATCGCGCGCAAGAAGTTTGTGTACCTGTGCACGAACGCGCTGCTGATGGAAAAGAAGATGGACGACTACGAGCCGAATCCGTACTTCGTGTGGTCGGTTCACCTCGACGGCGATCAGCAGGCGCACGATCATTCGGTGTCGCAGGAAGGCGTGTACGACAAGGCTGTCGCCGCCATCAAGGAAGCGAAGCGCCGCGGTTTCCGCGTGAACATCAACTGCACGTTGTTCAACGACGCCGTGCCGGAACGCGTCGCCGCGTTCTTCGACACGCTGGGCCCGATGGGCGTGGACGGCATCACCGTTTCGCCGGGTTATGCGTATGAGCGCGCGCCGGATCAGCAGCACTTCCTGAACCGCGACAAAACCAAGCAACTGTTCCGCGAGATTTTCAAGCGCGGCAACAATGGCAAGAACTGGTCGTTCAGCCAGTCGGGCATGTTCCTCGACTTCCTGGCCGGCAATCAGACGTACGAGTGCACGCCGTGGGGCAACCCGGCACGTACCGTGTTCGGCTGGCAAAAGCCGTGTTATCTGGTCGGCGAAGGTTACGTGAAGACCTTCAAGGAACTGATGGAAACCACGCAGTGGGAAAAATACGGCACGGGTAACTACGAGAAGTGTGCCGACTGCATGGTTCACTGCGGTTTCGAAGCGACCGCCGTGATGGACACGGTAGCGCATCCGCTGAAGGCGTTGAAGGTCAGCCTGCGCGGACCGAAAACGTCGGGCGCTTTCACCAAAGATATTCCTCTGGATAAGCAACGCCCGGCCGAATATGTCTTCTCCCGCCACGTCGAGATCAAGCTGGAAGAGATCAAGGTTTCCGGCAAGGGCAAGAAAGTGCAGACGGCTACAGCAGCCCACTAAGCGGTCGTTGGCGGTGCTGTCGCGCCGCCGGTGATCGCGAAGAAAAAAAGCGCGGTGGCCATCAAACCACCGCGCTTTTTTTACGCCTCATGCCTCACGAGGCATTTGACCGTTACCCCGCGCTGCGCGCATTGTGAGCGGTCAAGAACTTGATCAGCCCGTCAATGCCGCCTTTGGCGATCTGGTCGGCGAACTGCGTCTGGTACACCTGGATCAACCAGGCGCCCATCATGTTGATGTCGTAGACCTTCCAGCCAGCGCCGTCTTTGGTCATGCGATAGTCGATCGCGTCGTCGCCGCCATTGCTGAGCACGTGCGACTGCACGACGACGTCTTTGGCACCGGCCGGCACGTTGGCCGGCAAGAACTTGAACTTGACGTCCTGGTCACGCAGTTGGGATAGCGAAGCAGCATAAGTGCGGGTGAGCAGCAGCGTAAACTGCTCGTACAGTTGCTTTTGCTGTTCGGGCGTCGCGGTGGTCCACGCCTTGCCGACCGCGATCCGCGTGGTGCGCTGAAAGTCGGTGGCCGGCAGGAAGCGCGACTGGACGAGCTGGGTGATCTTCGCCATGTCGCCGCCGCGCGCCTGCGGGTCAGCCTTCATCGCGGCCACCGTGCCCTCGACAGCACTTTTTACCACCGCGTCGGGCGCGCTTTGCGCGTAAGCCGCAGTGGATACGACGGCCGCAGCCAGAAAAGCAGACAGATAACGTTTCATACGCTCGACAGAACCTGAAAGAAGAAAGCGCCGCCGGGCTCGCAAGCTCGCGGCGAAAGCAGGATAGACCAGTATACCGACATTGCGTTCCCGCCCCAAAGCACCCTTCCGGGAGCCGCACTTGCTAGCGAACCAGAGCCTAATCGCTCCGGCTCTGTATACTTGTGCACTTTCGTCAAAAACAACACCGTGATAAGACCACCTTCGCCTACATGCTGAAGTCATCTATTGTCCGTCTCGTCGCGTATTCAGTGCGTCATCCACTGCGGATCGTCGCCGTGTCGTTCGTGCTCGCCGTTCTGAGCGGCTTCTACGTTGCCCATAACTTCAAGATCAACACGGACATCAGCCGTCTCATCGAGACCGACAAGCAATGGACGGCTCTGGACAACGCCATAGACCAGGCGTTCCCCGATCGCGGCGATACCGTGCTGGTGGTCGTCGAAGCACGCGCGCCGGAATTCGCCGACGCCGCGGCCCAGGCGCTGACTGCCGCGCTCAAAGCCGATCCCAAGGAATTCGTGGCGGTTTCGCAGCCGGCCGGCGGCCCGTTCTTCGAACACAACGGCCTGCTGTTTCCGTCGACCGACGAGGTGATGTCGACCACCTCGCAACTCGTCCAGTCGCGCCCGCTCGTCAATGCCCTCGCGCACGATCCGAGCCTGACCGGCCTCGCCGGCACGCTCACCACGAGCCTGTTGCTGCCGCTGCAGATCGGTCAGGTGAAGCTTGGCGACATGAGCCATCTGCTGTCGCAAAGCGCGACCACCCTCGACAGGGTGCTGGCTGGCCAACCGGCGGCGTTCTCGTGGCGTGCGCTGGTCGACAAGAGCGCGGCCACGGAGCCGGCGCGCGCCTTCGTCGTCGTGCAACCGGTCGTGAACTACGACGCGCTGGAGCCGGGCGCCACGGCGTCGAAGTCGATCCGCAACACGGCCGCCGCGCTGCACCTCGACTCGCGCTATGGCGCCACGATCCGTCTGACCGGCGAACAACCGCTCGCTGACGAAGAATTCGCGTCAGTCAAGGACGGCGCGGTGCTCAACGGCATCGGCACCTTTATCGTCGTGCTGATCATTTTGTGGCTGGCATTGCGCTCGGGCCGCATGATCGCGGCCGTGTTCATCACGCTGTTCGTGGGGCTCGCCATCACCGCGGCGCTCGGGCTGCTGATGGTGGGCGCGCTCAACATGATTTCGGTCGCCTTCATGGTGCTGTTCGTAGGGCTCGGGGTCGATTTCGGCGTGCAGTTCGGCGTCAAGTATCGTGAGGAGCGCAATCGCGACGACCGTCTGTCCGCCGCCCTCATGCATACGTCGCACAGCATCGGCGTGCCGCTCACGCTCGCCGCGGTCGCCGTCGCGCTGAGCTTCTTCTCGTTCCTGCCGACGGCTTACCGCGGCGTGTCCGAACTGGGCGAAATCGCGGGCGTCGGCATGTTCGTGGCGTACTTCACCAACATGACGCTGCTGCCGGCCCTGCTGAAGATCTTCAATCCGCCGGGCGAAGCCGGTTCGCCTGGCTTCAAGCAACTCGCGCCCGTCGACGATTTTCTCGATCATCATCGCAAGCCGGTGCTGATCGGCACGCTGATCGTCGTGATCGGCGCCACGCCGTTGCTCACGCATTTGCGCTTCGACTTCAACCCCCTTCATCTGAAGGATCCGCACACGGAGTCGATGGCCACGCTGTTGTCGCTGAAGGACTCGCCGGAAGCCGCGGTCAACAACGTGCATGTGCTGGCGCCGTCGCTCGCCGAGGCCGACCGCATGGCCGCGCGCCTGCGCACGTTGCCGGAAGTGGGACGCGTCAACACGCTCGACACCTTCGTTCCCACCGACCAGCAGCAAAAGCTGATGCTGATCGCGAGCGCCGCGCAGCAACTGTTGCCCGCGCTGCAGCAACAGCCCGCGCAACAGGCCACGGACGCGGTGCGTGTCGCCGCGCTCAGGCGCACGTCGAACCAGCTTTCGCTCGCCGCCGACGATCACCCAGGCCCTGGCGCCGCCGAAGCCAAGCATCTATCGGCCACACTAGAGAAGTTAGCCGCCGCCAACGCCGCCACGCGCGACCGCGCAGAAACCGCGATGTCCGAGACGTTGCGCATCGCGCTGGGTCAGCTGGCCAACCTGCTTCAGCCGACTGAAATCACCCGTGACAATCTGCCCAAGGAAATCTCGTCAGGCTGGGTATCGAAGGACGGCCGCGCCCTCGTCGACATCTCGCCGAAGGTGAAACCCGGCACCGATCCGAACGACGACGCCATGCTCGCCCGCTTCGCCCACGCGGTGAAAAAGGCGGAGCCAGGCGCGATCGGCGGCCCGATTTCGATCCTGCATTCGGCCGACACCATCATCAAGGCGTTCCTGCAGGCCGCCGCCTACGCGCTCATCTCGATTGCGATCCTGCTGTGGATCGCGCTGCGCCGTGTCAGCGACATGTTGCGCACGCTGGTTCCGTTGCTGGTCTCGGCGCTCGTGACGCTCGAACTGTGCGTGGTTTTCGGCATGCCCCTGAACTTTGCGAATATCATCGCGCTGCCGCTGATGCTCGGCGTCGGCGTAGCTTTCAAGATCTACTTCGTGATGGCGTGGCGCAACGGTCAGACCGGCCTCCTGCAGTCGAGCCTGACGCACGCTGTGCTGTTCAGCGCGGCGACCACGGCAACGGCGTTCGGCAGCCTGTGGCTGTCGCACCATCCGGGGACGTCAAGTATGGGGCGTCTGCTGGCGCTCTCGTTGTTGTGCACGCTGATCGGCGCCGTGGTATTTCAACCCGTGCTGATGGGCAAGCCGCGCGCACGTCGCGCGAAGCAAAAAGGAATATAAGCATGAAGCTGCGTAACACCGCGCTGGCAATCGTCGCCACCGGTTTGATTTCTGGCTGTGCCACCGGCCCCGACCGCAAACCGGGCGACCCGTTCGAACCGGTGAACCGGGCGGTGTTCAGTTTTAACGATGGGTTGGACCGCTATATCGCCGTTCCGGCAGCGAAGGGTTATCAGAAGGTCACGCCGCAGCCGTTGCGCACGGCGGTGAGTAACTTCTTTTCGAATCTGGGCGATCTGACGAACGCGGCGAACGCGCTGTTGCAGTTGAAGATTACCGACGCAACCGAGGACATCGTCCGTTTCGCGTTCAACTCGACCTTCGGTCTGGGCGGCCTGCTCGATTGGGCAACGCCCGCCGGGCTGCCCAAGCACCATCAGGATTTCGGCCTGACGCTGGGTCACTGGGGCATTCCGTCGGGCCCGTATCTGGTCCTGCCGCTGTTCGGCCCGAGCACCGTGCGTGACAGCATGGGCCTTATCGTCGACGTGAAGTTCAACCCGCTGAACTACATGGAGCCGGCGGTACGCAATCCGCTGTACGTGCTGCAGTTCGTCAGCGTGCGTTCCGACCTGCTGGGCGCGTCGGACCTGCTGCAACAGGCCGCGCTGGACAAGTACTCGTTCGTGCGCGACGCCTATACGCAGCAACGCCAGGCGCGTTTGCGCGGCACGGGCGACACCGCGGCGCCGCTGCCGAACTACGACGATCAGGGCGATTCCGGCGCTTCGTCGGTGCCTGCCGCAGGCGCACCGGCGGCAGGCGCTCTGCCGAATTACGCCGATCCGGGCGACGCCGCGGAGGCGCCGAACGCGGCCTCCGGCGCTGCCACGGGTGCCCCGGCTGGCGTGCCCAACTACACCGATCCGGGTGATACGCCGGCGAGCGGCGCAGCAGGCTCGACGTCGGTTGCGCCGGCTGCAGCGCCGAACGGTGCTTCAGACACGCCCGCGCCAACGCTGCCCGCAGCGCCGCCGGCCGACAACACACAGCCGGCTTCGGCACCGGTAACGCAGTAAGGGTTGGGATTTCAGAGAGGTGCCGCGCATTGGATTGACACTTGCGCGGCACTGGATATACAGGACGTTTTCAGGCGCTCGCCATCTGCAAGGCCCCGGCTTCGCCTAGCGCGCGCCGCGCCTCGACTAGCGAGATGCGGGCCGCGCGGGCGTCGACGGCAACCTGGATCAGGGCGGCGAGTTGCGACGGCTGGCGCAGCAGCTCACGTAAAATCGGTGCAAGCGCGGTCGTGCCGTCGTCGCACAGGCCGGCAGTCGCCGCGGACGGCAGCGTACGCCACGCCGGATCGACGATCGCGCGGCAGACGGCGAACGGCACGCCAAGCGCGGCAGCCTTCGCGCCGGCAATATGCGACTCCATGTCCACCGCCAGAGCGCCGTTCGAGCGATGCAGCACGTCCTTGTCGCCCGCGCTCACCAACGGCGCGGTGACAGCCGCCATGAGCCCGCGCCGCACACGCCCGGAGAGCGGCCCGGCTGCCAGCACGGCCGCAAGCCTGTCCGCCCATCGCCGATCGGTCGGCAAGCGCCCAAACGGCCCCTCGACGGCGTCCGCGACGATCACCGAGCCCGGCTGCAAATCCGGCGCCAAACCGCCCGCCGTGCCGAAACTCATGATGCCCGAGCAGCCACGCGCGACCGCTGCGCTCAATGCCTGCTCCAGCAGATCGGCGCGCGCCGCGTAGACGACCTCGACGCCTTCGCCGCGAGCGATTCGCGCTTCGAACGCCATGCCCGTCACCACGATGACCGGCAAGGCACTACGGCCGCCATCCGTTGAAGGAGTGCTCGGAAGAGGCATCCGTTACATCCCGACCGCGACGCGCGTCAGACCATTACGCTTCAGATGGCGGAAGCGCGCCAGTGCCCACAACGGGAAGAACTTGCGATAGCCGTGGTAGCGCAGATAGAACACGCGCGGGAAGCCGGTCGCCGTGAAGCGCGTTTCGTCCCACAGGCCATGCTCGCGCTGTTCCCGCTGCAAGTACGCGACACCGCGCGCCACCGCTTCATGATTGACTTCGCCCGCCGCCATCAGGCCCATCAGCGCCCACGCGGTTTGCGAAGCCGTGCTCGGCGCGCGTTCGTAGCCCTGGTAGTCGAGCTTGTAGCTCTCGCCGCCCTCGCCCCACCCGCCGTCTTCGTTCTGGATCGACAGAAGCCACTGCGCGGCGCGCTTCATGCGCGGGTCGTCGTGCGGCATGCCGGCTGCGTTCAGCGAACACAGCGCGGTCCACGTACCGTAGATGTAGTTCAGACCCCAGCGGCCATACCAGCTGCCGTCCGATTCCTGTTCCTTCAGCATGTACGCGAACGCGCGTTGGGCCGGCTCGCTACCCTGCGGCAGTTCGCCAAGTTGGGCGAGCATCGACAGACAGCGGCCGGAGACGTCCGCGGTCGGCGGATCGAGCAAGGCGCCGTGGTCGGAGAACGGAATGTTGTTCAGGTAGTACTGTGTGTTTTCCGGCTCGAACGCACCCCAGCCGCCGTCGCTGCTCTGCATGCCGACCACCCATTCGCGCGCCCGCGCTATGGCTTCGCGATCGACCTCGGAATGCGTGAGCGCCGCCGAGCGATGCATGGCCATGACGACCACCGCCGTGTCGTCGACGTCCGGGTAGTAGTCGTTGTTGTACTGGAATGCCCAACCGCCCGGCCGCACATTCGGACGGCGCGAAATCCAGTCGCCGCGCACGTCGAGAATCTGCAGGGGACGCAGCCACGCGAGCCCGCGTTCGGCTGCCTGCTCGGCATGCGCCTCGCCGGTTTCGAGCAGCGCGTGCGCGACGAGCGAGGTGTCCCAGACCGGCGACAGACACGGCTGGCAATATGCTTCGTCATCCTTGATAACGAGCAGCTTTTCGACAGACTGGCGAGCTATCGCGCGATTCGGGTGATCGGCCGGATAGCCGAGCACGTCGTACATCATCACCGAGTTCGCCATAGCCGGGAAAATCGCGCCGAGCCCGTCTTCGCCGTTCAGCCGTTCATCGACGAAGGCCACCGCCGCGCGCACCGCGCGCTCGCGCGTGGCTTTCGGGAACAGACCGTCCACCGCGCGCAGCAGCATGTCCACGCCACTGAAAAACCGGAACCACCCAGCATGCTGATGCGGCGCCCGATCGCGCGGGCCGGTGTTGACCGGCGCACCGCGGAACAGCTCGTCGATCCGCACGCGGCGCGGATTGCGCGCCAGCGGCCGCTTCGCATTGAGCACGAGCAGCGGCACGATCACGGTACGCGCCCAGTACGACACCTTCGAGAGATGGAACGGAAACCACATGGGCAACAACATGATCTCGACGGGCATCATGGGCACCGCGCGCCATGACACCACGCCGAACAGCGCGAGCAGAATCCGCGTGAAGACGTTCACGGCTTCGGCGCCGCCGTTGGCGAGGATCGCCTCGCGCGCACGGACCATGTGCTCGGCATCCGCCGGGTCGCCGATCATCTTCAGCGCGAAGTACGCCTTGACGCTGGCGCTGACGTCGAGCGCACCATCGGTAAAGAGGGGCCAGCCGCCGTCGGGCAACTGGATGCGGCGCAGATAGCGCGCGATCTTCTGCTCCAACTCCACGTTCGGCGTTTCGCCGAGATAGTGGACCAGCAGCACGTATTCGGCGGGAATCGTCGCATCGGCTTCGAGTTCGTAGACCCAGTGACCGTCCGGCTTTTGCGCGGCGAGGATCGCATCGGTGGCGCGCGTGATGGCGGCGTCGAGCAATGCTGCGGGAGCTTCGCTCGCAGCGGCCGGCGCGGGCGCGGGCGGCACCGCGCCCGCGACTTCGGGCAAAACGGCGTCCAGCGGCTGGGTTTGGGATAAATCGTTCATCGGCGTTCCATCGGTTCATTCAGCAGCGTATCCGCGGCCTTCTGGCCGGAGCGGATCGCGCCTTCAATCGTCGCGGGCAGGCCGGTGGCCGTCCAGTCGCCCGCGAGCATCAGGTTTTTCCAGCGAGTGCGCGTGCCGGGCCGCAGCGTTTCCTGATCCGGCAGCGCGGCGAAGGTCGCGCGTTTTTCCACGACGACTTGCCACGCCGGCATCGGCGCGGCAGGCAAGTTGGCCGCCTGCGCCACTTCGGCCCAGACAGTGGCCGCGAGCGCTTCGTGCGGCGTGTCGAGCAGCAGCTCGGCGCCGTTCAAGGTCGCCGACAGGCGCCCGTCGAAAGCGAACAGCCATTCGGCCGTGCCGTTGAGCAGCCCGGTGACCGGTGGCAAACCAAACGGCGGATCGATCGCGAAATGCACGTTGACGCTCGCCGCGAAGCGCGTCGGTACGCGCACACCGGGCACGAGCGTTTGTGCGGTCTCCGGCGGCACCGCGAGAATCACGGCGTGACCCGCTTCGAGCACGATGCTTTCGCCGGCGAATTTCAGCGCCTGCACACGGCCGTTGTTGGCGGCAAATACGATTTCTTCCAGGCGCGAATCCAACCTGATCGCCGCGCCGCCATGCTGCAGCAGCCGCAACGCCGGATCCACGAACGCGCTGCCCAGACCGTTGCGCGCGACCAGTGGCCGGCACGCAAGGCCGCCGGCCATCACGGTCTGCCGCACGATGGCGCCCGTCAGTTCCGCCGACGCTTCACGTGGTTCGACGTTCAGCAGGGCGTGAAATAGCGGCCGCAGCAGGCGGTCCCACAACGGACCGGTGCAGCGCATGGTCTGCGCGACGCTGCGCCCGGGTTTGGCGAACAGCAGCGGCACGAGCGCCAGATAGTCGCCCGGCCCGGTGTTCGGCACGCGCGCGTTCGGATCGAAGACCCACCAGGGCAGGCGTCCCGGCGACAGGCGCACGGTCCAGCGCGAGCGCGTGGCGAGATCCACGAACGGATATTCGGGCTGCGCCGGCCCGGCCAGTTCGTCGGCGGCGCCGATCGCTCGCGTGTAGTTGAGCGTCGCGACATTGCCCGCGAGGACCATGTGATTGCCGCTGTCGAGCGTCGCGCCCAGCCTCGCGTCGTAATACGAACGGCAACGGCCGCCCGCCTGGGCAGCCGCTTCATGCAGCACGACGTGCGCGCCGCGCCGCTGCAACTGCACTGCGGCGGCCAGACCGGCAAGGCCTGCGCCGACCACATGTACGAGCTTTTGCATCAGCTCAGAAGAACGCGTAACGCGCGACGATCCAAAGCATGCGCAGCTTCGGCTTGCGGACCTTGGTGCGCGGAATGTCGAAGCCGCGCTCCAGCGTCCGTTCGAGCAGCACGCGGTACACGCCCGACATGATGCGCGGCGCCCGCACCTGGCTGCGCGGCTCGCGGTCCATGATCGCGTCGGACGCGGCAAAGTGTTGCCTGGCCCGCTCGGCGAGCATGGCGCACACGCGCGGCAGCGACGGGTCGTCGGCGATCTGCGTGGGGCTCGTTACCGCAATGCCTTCGCGCGCCAGCAATTCGTGCGGCAGATAGCAGCGGTTGATGCCGGCGTCTTCGTCGATATCGCGCAGGATGTTGGTGAGTTGCAGCGCGCGGCCCAAATGGTGCGCGAGCAGCCGGCCGGGTTCGTCCTGCATCCCGAATATCCTCACCGACAGACGGCCCGCCGCACTCGCGACGCGGTCGCAATAGAGGTCGAGCGTGGCTTCGTCGGGCGCGCAGATGTCGGCGGCGGCGTCCATCGCCATGCCGTCGATCATTGCGTGAAAATCTTCGCGTTGCAGATGAAACGTATGAATGTGCCGCGTCAGCGCGCGCAGCGACGTGCGCGGCGCGCCGGCGTAGCATGCGTCGATATCGGCACGCCAGCGCTCGAGCGCGGCGGCACGCTCGGCGCGCGGCATGTCGCTGTCGGCGATATCGTCGACGGCGCGGCAGAAAGCGTAGACCTGATACATCGCGTCGCGCTGCGCGGCCGGCAGAATGCGCATTGCGAGATAGAACGAGCTGCCGGATGTGGCGGCAGCTGCGTCGATTTCTGTATCGCCCACGACAAGATTGGAAACAGCCAAGACGATCTCCGCTGGAGGCGCCCGCTGAAAGGCGTTCAAGAAGTTTGATGCCTGCCGCAAGGCAGGCGGCACGCGCGCGCGGACACGCGCGAAATACCCGGCTGGGAGGCCGGAAACGGCAAAAAGTATATCAATCTTTGTAAGATGCCGCAGTTCCGCCAGCGAATACAGGGCCGGAAGCAGGCCCAAAGCCGACGAGGCGGCGCCCCTGGCGACATGCCGTACGGCGCACGCCGCGCCTCCCGCGAACCGGAACACCGCCGCCAGGCGGCCTCAGACAAACGCGACCGAACGGTTGCGACCTTGCCGCTTCGCGCTGTAGAGCGCGGCGTCGGCTTCATTGATGAGCACGTCGTACGAAGGCACGCCGACACGGGCGCACGCGCCGCCGACGCTCGCCGTCACCGGCACGCTCGTGCCCTGCACTTCGACCGGCGTGTCGGCAATCGTGCAGCGGATCTTTTCCGCCACGCGCATCGCGTCGTCGAGCGGCGTGCACGGCAGCAGCAAGGCGAACTCCTCGCCGCCGAAGCGCCCGAAGGTGTCCTGCGCCCGCACCACCTCGGCGACGCGTTGCGCCATCACGCGCAGCACCGTGTCGCCGACGCCGTGGCCGAACTGGTCGTTGATCTTCTTGAAATGATCGAGATCGAACAGCAGCATGGACATATCGCCGCCGTACCGCTGCCAGCGCGTGTATTCGTCGCGCAGGCGCGTTTCGAAGAAGCGACGGTTGGCGATCCCCGTCAGGCCGTCGCGGTCGGCATATTCCTGGAGCTTCGCGACCGCCTCTTCGCGTTCGCGCTGCACGATGCTCACGTGCGTCACGTCCGAAATGGTCACGCACACGGCCACCACTTCGCGCTCGCGCATGAGCGGCATGAACGTGCAGTCCTGCTGCATGAAGTCGACGCCGCCGGTTATGGGCCGGTCGTGATCGAACTTGAAGAGATACGGGCGCTGCTCCCACGAGCTGAACGCAAAGCTGCCGAGCTGAAAGACGCTTTCGATCTTGCGCGATAACCACACGCGCGGCAGTTCCGGAAAATGCGTGTACAGCGACCTGCCGACCACCTGTTCCGGCGACAGTCCACTGTGATCCTGCATGAAGCGATTCCACATGAGCACGTTCATGTCGCGATCCAGCACGAAAATGCCGAAACCGACACGTTCGACCACCAGATCGCTCAACGACTCCACGGGCACGTTCATAAGCTCGACAACAGCGCGTCGAGCGCTCCGTTCATGTGGCGAATCGATTCTTCGGCCATCAGCATCACGAGGTGGGCGCGGAAACTCTGATCCTCGAGCGCGAAATTCACTTCGACCAGCAGGGCGACTTCCCATTGCAGCACGCCGGGCTGGAAGACCGCGTCGAGCGTCATGGCTTCGCCGAGCAGGCCCGGCGCGGAGAAGATCGGCGTGCGGCCGAGCTGATCGAGAATGCACGATACGCACGCGCCCGTCAGCACATTCGCGACGTCGAACACCAGTTCCTTCTGGCTCACCGTCTCGTAAGTCGAGCGCGAATACGGATCGCTGACCAGCGAACACAGTTGCTCGATGCTGTCGCTGCGGCAGATCACCAGCGCTTCGCCCTTGATGTCGGAGCGAAAGCCCTGGCGCACCGCGCTCACGGTGTCCTCGATCCCGGTCATCTCGCGCAGCGCCTGCGCCGCCTCGCTGACCGCCACCACTTTCACGCGCGGCACCGACAATTCGATGAACGCATCGAGCAGCCGCGCAAGACGTGTCGCGGCTTGGCCCATCGCCAGATTGGCGACCTCTTGCAGCGCGTCGCGCTGATCTTCGGTGAGGACTGGCTCAGACATACAACCCGTACTCCTTGAGGATGGGTAGTACCGCCTCGGGCGTCACGGGCTTGGCGATGAACGCGGCCGCGCCGAGCGAGCGCACGCGCTGCTGGGCCATCGGCTGAACATCGGCGGAGACGACGATGACGAAGGTGTTCAGATCCTCGTGCTGCAAAGCTTCCAGCACCTGATAGCCGGTCATGTCCGGCATGGTCAGGTCGAGGAACATCACCGACGCTTTGCCTTCACGATACAGAGCGAGCGCTTCGCGCCCGTTGGATGCGTAAGACACGTCGACCTCCCACTCCGGCGGCAATGCCTTGGTGAGCACTTTGCGGGCAAGCAATGAATCATCGGCGATCACAATAGGCAAAGGCATGGGCGGGTCGGAAAGCAGAATTAGCTCTTTCGCGTTAACGGCGAAGCGAGGTGAGTTCTTTAGCGCGACGTCTGTCGACCAGCGACAAAGTGCGCTGAAGCTTGCGGAAATGCGGGTTGCGGACGAACAGGCAGCGCGCGCGGCGAGGCGCGATAGACGGAACCGGTGGGCACGCATGAAAGCGTACGCGCACGGTGGACGACGGCTATGACCGGCATGTTCGAAGCCTACCCCGTAGATGAATCTGCGCGGCCATCGTGGATCGGGCTGGTCTTTACCGCGCGCGTGATTCCGCGAACGCCTTCCGTCACGCGTGGTACGCGTGATGCGGCTGGGTGCCCCGCGGCAGACGCGTCCGAACATGGCGGACGCATTTTTATCGTGGCGCTGATTTTCGAAGTAAAACGACGGAAAAGCAACTCGCCAATTTCACTTTCATTAACGAGATTTTCTGTTAATTCGCTATTTTCAGAAAAATATCTGTAGATTCTTACGGCGGAATTTCGTTTTTATACTTTTGTGTACGTTTGCGCTTCCTGTTTCGTCGCTGTTTCAAAAAAACAGCCGATCTGGATACGTTTCGACGGCCGTTGGACAGCGACTCTAATGTGCGCTGTTAGCCACGGTAACTTCTACCGCCGCGCCGTGTCTATGCTTCTCGTATGATGCTGAATCCCGGCCTCTGCATTCCGAAAGACCTTCGTAAAATCGACAATGACACCAGACCGGTCCGCCCCGCCATCCGCGAGCCGCCTTTCCGCTGGCCGGCAGGATGGGGCGTTGTTCCCCGCCGTGCCCGAACAGAATTTCCAGGTGCGGCGTATCACACTGATCGCGCTGCTGATCGCGGCGATTGTCCTGCCCTGCCTGTATGTCGCCGCAATGGCAATCAGCGATCTGCGCATGCGCGAGGCGGACGCGACCGATATGACGCTGCGCACGGTGCGGGTCGCGGAAGAACACGCGCTGAAAGTGTTCGACATGAATGAGACGCTCGACGCGCGCATCGTCGATCTGACCGACGGTCTGGACGACAATGGCATCCGGGCGCGCGAAGCCGCGATCCACGAGAAGCTGCGTGTGATGGGCGGCGGCTATCCGCAGGTGGCAGCCGTGTCGATCTTCGGGCGCGATGGCACCTTGCTCGCCAGCAGCCGCTACTTTCCGTCGCCGGCCGTCTCGATCGGCGAGCGCGACGATTTCACCGGCGTTCGCGACGGCAAGAGCCTTGAGCATGTGTCGAAGGTCATCACCGGCCATGTCGCCGGCGAACAGGTGTTCAACATGGGCGTCGAACGGACTGGCACCGACGGCTCGTTCGCCGGCGTGGTTTCCGTCGCGCTGCGGCCGAGCTATTTCGACGCGTTCTACCGCGAATTGCTCGGCGGCAACGGCACGCCGATGACCATGAGCCTCGTGCGCGTGGACGGCTCGATCCTCGCTCACTATCCGCGCACGCCGCACGAACCCACCGCGATGGCGCAGCACACACCGTTCGCCGAAGCCCTCGCGCAAGGGCGGCGGGCGGGCGTCGTGCGCATGCATTCGAACGTCGACGGCGAAAATCTGATTCTGGCGTTCCGCCACGTCGGTTCGTATCCCGTGTACGTGGTGTGCGGCTATCGCGCCTCGGCGATCTGGGCCGCGTGGTACAGGCATCTCGGCGTACTGATCCTGTCGATGTTCACGCCGTCCGTCGTGCTGTGGTGCGTGATCTGGCTATCGCTGCGCCGGCTTGGCGCCGAAGAGGAAGCGTGGGAGCGCTGGCAGGCCGAAGCGTCCATGCGCCGCTCGATCGAGTCGGCATATCGTCAGTCGCGCAAGATGGAAGCGCTGGGCACCCTGGTCGGCAGCGTCGCGCACGATTTCAACAACCTGCTGATGATCCTCTCGGCCAACTTGCAGATCGCACGGCGGCGCGGCGCAACCGGACTCGACCGCGAATTGTCGGCAATGGAACGGGCGCTCAAGAGCGGCCAGTCGCTCACCCGACAGTTACTCGGCGTAGCGCGCAAGCAGCCGTTGCGCAACGAGACGCTGTCGCTCGAGCGCTGGCTGCCAGCGTGCCGCGAGTTGCTGCGCGCGTCGCTCGGCGCGAAGGTGTCGCTGGTCACCGATCTCGGCGTCGAGATCTGGCCGATACACGTCGACGTCGCGGAACTGGAGTTGGCGCTCATCAACGTGGCCGTGAACGCACGCGACGCCATGCCGAACGGCGGGCGTTTCACGGTGCGAGCCACCAATATCCATTTCCGGCCCGCAGACGGTTTTCCGCTGACGGGCGACTTCGTGCAGTTATCGCTCGAAGATACCGGCGTGGGCATGGCGCCTGAGGTGCTCGCGCGGGCCTTCGAGCCGCTTTTCACGACCAAGCCGAAAGGCATGGGCACGGGCCTCGGCTTGCCGCAGGTTTTCGCGTTCTGCGAGCGCTCCGGGGGTCTCGCCGCGATCGACAGTGCGGTCGGCGCCGGGACTTCGGTGCGTCTCTATCTGCCGCGTGCCGCAGCTGAACCAGCCGCCGACGGACCGCCCGAAGCGGGCGCGGAGGAAAGCGGCACACCTCCCGGCCTGCGCATTCTGCTGGTCGAAGACAATAGCGAAGTGGCCGCGGGGACTGAAGCCCTGCTACAGATGATGGGCCATCAGGTCACGTGCGTCTTCAACGCCGACACCGCACTGCGTCTCTTCGACGACGCCCGCGCGCGGCAAGCGCGCACCGGCGAACCGCTGCCGTTCGATCTGGTGTTATCCGACATCCATATGCCCGGCACCATGAATGGCATCGATCTGGCCGAGGCGGTCCTCGCATTCGACACCCGGCTACCGGTCATTCTGGTCACCGGCTACGCGGAGGAGCTTGATCGGGCCCGCCACGTCAACGTACGGGTGCTTTCCAAGCCTTTCGATATTGGTTTGCTGGAAAAACTCCTGCAAGCGATCCAACACGATCTGACGCAGACCGGCGCCGACCCGGCGCCGCATCCGGCGGAATAGCGCCCACCGCGGGCGTCTGGCCAGGTCTGCATTACCCACGCTTGTAAAAGCGCGGCGGCGGCATGTCGCGTTAATTGCGCCGCCGCCCTCGCGCGGATAGGCGCCAGCGGGCGCGCAGCCCGTGGCATGGGCCCGGCACGATCGTTGCGGCATAACGAGGCAAGGAGAGCGGCGCGTTTGCGCGTCGTCCGTTCCGCCTAAATACGTCGGGAGACAGCCATGCAACACACCGTGATTGGTTTATTCGACACCTTTTCCCAAGCTGAAGCCGCCCGCGACGCCCTTGTACAAACCGGTTTCTCACGCGAAACGATCGAGTTGCAGGCGAATCCGGAACCGTCTGTGGGCTCTGCGACCGACGAAGTCGCGGGTTCGGGTGTGCTGGCAAATATCGAGCGCTTTCTCTCGGGCCTGTTCACAAGCGGGCAGCGCGCGCCGGACACAGCGCGCTACGCCGAGGCCGTACGCCGCGGCGCTGTGCTCGTGTGCGTCAACGCGGCAAGCGAAGCCCATGCGGACCTGGCTCGTAATACCTTCACGAGACTGGGCGCGGCCGACATTGGCGAACGCGCGCCCGATTGGGACACGCAGACAGAGGCTGGGCGCGAGCATTCTGTCCTCGACGAACTCGGCATCGGCGCAGTGACGCCGGGCACGCCGCGTGCAGCGAACATGTCGACGCCTGCCGCCCGATCCGGCACGACGGCCGATCCGCTATACACCGTGCCGCCGGGCAGCACAGATGCGGAGCCGTTCGTGCCGCCGCCAGTTGGGGAGCGGCCGGTGGTCGATCGGGTCAACGAACCCGTGACGGATCCATTGGTCGGCGACGCGGGAAGAAGCGCGGTCGCCGCAGGCTCGATGCCGGGTTCCGGCGCGGTCATGCGACCGTCCGAAGTCGTCTCCGCAGCGGGTCAGCCAACCGCGGGTTTAGGCGGCCAGATGCCGAACGAATATCTGGAGTATGAGGAAGACTTCCGCGCGCACTACGACGAGCAATACGCGGCAGAAAACGAACGTTACGAAGACTACGTTCCGGCCTATCGCTATGGCGCGGAGATCGGCAAGGACGAGCGTTACCGTGACCAGCCTTGGGACGACGTCGAACCGGAGGCGCGGCGCCATTGGGAAACGACGTCGCCGGACAGCACGTGGGAGCGGTTCAAACTGGCCGTGCGGCACGGCTGGGAGCGCGTAACAGGGCACCACCACGTGTGAATGCGATCGCGGACGCAGCGGCAATGCCGTTCGATGACGGTACTGCCGCTGCATTCACTCTGAGCCGATCGCTCCCATTACCACCGTGACCGCTTCAGGAGGCGGCCTGCCGCTTGACCCACGCGACGTAACGATCGACGAAAGTTTGCAGGAATTTGCGCGTGCCGTCGTTCAGGATCTCGCCCTTGTCGTTGATGACTGCGGGATCGTGCTTGATGAACACCTCGGGTTGACCGAGTGTTGCGACGTCCAGGTATGCCAGCACATTGCGCAAGTGCTGTTGCGCCAAGGCCGAGCCGGTCGCACCGACCGACGTGCCGATCACGGCGCCCGGTTTGTTGCCCCAGGAGTTCGTGCCCCACGGGCGCGAACCCCAGTCGAGTGCGTTTTTCAACACCCCGGGTATGGAGCGGTTGTATTCGGGCGTGACGAATAGCAGGCCGTCGGCGGCTTCGAGGCGCTGCTTCAGCTGCTTGCCGGCTTCCGGGTAATCGGCGTCATAGTCCTGGCTGTAGAGGGGTAACGAACCGATGTCGATGAATTCGAATGTGAAGTCGGGTGGAGCGAGCGATATCACAGCTTGCGCCAACTGCCGGTTGAACGACTCGCGGCGCAGGCTGCCGACGACGACCGCAATGTGATAGGCCATGATTCGCTTCCTTGTGGTGTGGCGCCCGGGAGCGCAAAAAGGGTACGCGTTGTCCATCATAGGCAAAAGCTGGGTGGGCCGCGACGGCGGACGGCAAAAAGGCAGGTGTTGGATTATTGGGGACCATACGACGGCCGTCGTTGGCGGTGGATAACCCCGCATCGTGGAAAGTTATCCACAGATTCACTGAATAACCTTGTGGATAACTGATACTTTTGCCTTGTCAATCAAGCGTGCTTTCGGTTCGGCAAGTTTTGAGGCAAACGATTGTTTGCTGGAGTCCTGCTTTGCCGGAAGTCGAAAGAGCCCGGCATAAATGACCGGTGAGGGGCTCGATGCCCTAGCAAATCTACCTGATCGAGGAGCAGCCATGAGTCTCAACTACGCAGGAAAGTCCCACGATGAAGCAGTGGCCGCACGCAAGAAAGAAAAGCAGCGGGCGCAGGAGCAGCCCGGCGGGGAGATGGCCGTCGACGGTACGCAAGCGGACGCCGTGCATAGCAGCGGTGAATTGTCCGAACGTGGCAAGGAAGTGTGGCGTCGCGGCAGCGGCATGGACGGCGGCGGGAAAGTCTAGCCGCCGATGGCGGGGTGCCTCGCCTTGCGCCATGCTTGTGTGCTATGGACGCATCGCGTGGCGACGCGCTAGCGCGGGAAAAACGCCGCTAATGCAGACGCAAAGGCGCGATGCCTTGCTGCTTGAATCTGGAAAAGTTGTGCTTACTGCGGATTTAATGCGGTGGACGCGCTCACTCCGGCACCGCGATATCACCATCAACCAGCTGCCAGCCGTAGGTCTCGGCAAACGACTGTGCCGCGTCGGCGTCCTCGAAAAAGGGCATGTCAGCATGCCCCTGGAACGGGTAGATCACCCGTTCGTCGCTCAGGCGGATCACTTTCAGCGTCGGCACCGTACCACTCGAAGTACGGCGCGAGGACGCCATTACCTGATAGTTCGCACGGCCAGTGAGCGCAGGAAGAGTCGCGCGCTGCGAGCGCCTGGAAACCTGACTTGCCATTGGCGCGCGCATCAGAGGCCAGCGATCGACTGGCCGGCCACCATACCGTCGATAACCTGCTCTGCGTAACTGGCCGAAGCAATGCGCGCGTCGCCCGCCGCGCCGAATGGCGAGCGGCTCGGCACGCGAAAGACGCGGCTGCTGGTCATCGTGTCGTCAGTGCCGCGCCGGCAGATTCGCACGGCGGCGTCGAAGCCCGCGTCGTAGTGGCGGGCGCCGTCGAGACCGCGCGGCTGGTGCGGATACACCAGCGGATAGATCTCAAGACCTCGATAACTTCTGATCGTATTGCTCATGGTGCTCGTCTCCGGTGAAAGCGTTCGTTGAACGCGGCGTCTTTGCCAGGCGCAATGCCGACCAATCGCGGCGTATCTGCGAAGCGTGGTGTTGATCGACGATGCACGCGAAGAACGGCCGTTTATTCAAGCCGGATTGACGACACCGTAGAGCCAGGTAGGAGGAAGGAACCCCGTTCGATCAGGGCGCTGTGATGCGAGGCGATTGCAACAGGAACCGCGCGAGAAGCGCAGAGAACTGCAAGCTGTTGACCTACTGTAACACGTTAGTAGGGTGAGCGTTGAACGCATTTGTGCGCCAGGCCCAAGTGTTGCTTGGGAGCGCAGTGTATTGTCTGCTGCCTGATGGACGCTGCGGTCCGCCGCGCGCTCTCCAGACGGACTAAAGGCGCCATTGGCGGCGCCCTTCGTCCTCAACTTCGACCGCAAGGCCCATTAGTTGCCGAAGAACACGTTGCAGTACGAAGCCGGACCGTTGCACGGCGCCGGTGCTGCAGCGTGGGCTGCGCCCGAAGCGGCTGCAAACAGGGCAACGGAAGCAATCAGGACGGAAAGAATGCGTTTCATGGTGCTACTCCTCTTCGGCGTTTGGTTCGCGATCGGGTCCGATCGATGGACTGAAGAATATCGATTCAACGTCCGCTGACAAACAGCGAAGACAAGAAGACATTTTTTTGAATAATGAAACAATCCAGATGGATTTCCGTGGAGGGACGCGCTCCGCCTGCATGCAATCGGGCCATGTCGCCGACGCGGGAGACGTCATTCCAAGAATCCCTGGGCGCGAAGAATCGCGAAGATTGAAGCTAGATGAAGTGTACGGGCGGCGCATTGCACGTCGGCCGCGCGGCGCTTGCGAACGCGCCGCGCCGGCTAGCGCTCGCCGGGCGGCGTGTCCCGGTAACGCTCGAAGAAACGCGCATGCGACGCTTCATCGATCGAAACGGGATGCGAGGTGACACCGGCCGGATGCTTCTCGAGTTGAGCGCGTGTGCGAATCGGCCGACGCTGGAAATTGCCGCCGCAATTCGGACACACGTTGCGCAGCCTGGTGAGCGCGCACACTTCACAGAAGGTGCACTCGTACGTGCAGATCATGGCGTCGGATGCGTTTGGCGGCAGTGACTTGCCGCATCCTTCGCAGGACGGTCTCAGTTCAAGCATGGTGGCTCCGCGTTTTCAGGGAAGCGAGGTGCGCAACCGCCTCTCGCCTGTCGGCCAGTGTAAGTGGCGTCGGCTGCCCGGAATTGACAGCGAGACGTCAATTCCTGCCAACGCGGCGCACGCCTATTCCACCGTCACGTCAGCACTGTCCATAACACGAGCGTGAGCGCAAGGCCGACGACGGACACGATCGTCTGCAAAACCGACCAGACCATCACCGTCTGTTTCAATTGCAAACCGAAATACTCGCGGACCATCCAGAAACCGGCGTCGTTCACGTGGCAGAAGAACACGGAGCCCGCGCCGATGGCGAGCGCCATCAGCGAATTGTGCGTCGTGCTGAGACCCGCGACGACCGGCGCGACGATACCCGCCGTAGTGGTGGTGGCAACCGTCGCCGAACCCGTCGCCTGACGCAGCGCGACCGCGATCAGCCAGGCCAGCAGAATCAGCGGCATGTGCGCGCCGACCGCGACCTTGCCGATCGTCGTGCTGATGCCGGCTACCACCAGCGCCTGCTTGAGGCCGCCGCCGGCGCCGATGGTCAGCAGCAGCGCAGCGATCGGCGGCAGGCTCTTGCGCAGAATGCCGCCCACGCGCTCGCGCGCCATGCCCCGTGACCAACCCAATGCCACCACCGCGAACAGCACGGTGAGGCCGAGCGCAACCAGCGGCTCACCCAGGAAATTCAGCGTGTTGAACAGAAACGTTTCGGGCTGAAGCAGCAGCTTGGCGACCGTGCGCCCCAGCATCAACACAACGGGCAAAAGGATCGTGATGAGGGAGATCGCGAAACCCGGCGGCTCGCCGGTGTCTTGCTTTGCGCTGAAGAGCTTGCCCATTTCCTCCGGCTCGACCACGTGCATGCGCCTGGACAACCAGATGCCGTAGAGCGGTCCCGCGAGAATCACCGCGGGAATCGCGACGATCAGACCGAGCCCGAGCGTCAGGCCGAGATCGGCGTGCAGCGCGCTCACCGCGATCAGCGGACCCGGGTGCGGCGGCAGAAGCGCGTGCAGCGTGGTCATGCCGGCCAGCGCCGGAATCGCGATACGCAGGATCGGTTGCTGCGAACGGCGCGCCATCACGAAGATGATCGGCACCATCATCACGAGGCCAACTTCGAAAAAGAGCGGCAAGCCGATGATCAGTGCGACCACCGCCATCATCCACGGCAGCGTGCGCGGCGTGGAGTGCTTGAGAATGGTCGAGACCAGCCGGTCGGCGGCGCCGGATTCGGCCATGAGCGCACCGAGCATGGCGCCGAGCGCAATGATGATGCCGACGTCGCCGAGCAGCGCGCCCGCTCCTTTACTGAATGCACTGGCAACGGCTTCGAGCGGCAGGCCCGCCGAAAAACCCGCTGCGAACGTGCCGACCAGAATCGACAGGAACGGCGCGAGCTTCAGCGCGCTGATGAAAACGATGATCAGTACGAGCCCGAGCGCGCACGAGAGAATCAGTTGGGTGTCGTGGGATGACCACGGCGCGAGTGTTGTTGTCAAATGCACGGTGTCCCTTTTGGTCGAGAGAGTGACGCATCCGCGGGCCGCCCGCGGATGACGAATTGTAGCGGCGGGCGGCGATTCGACGCAGAAGGCGCCAGATCGGGAGCCCTACGAGCTTCGCTAGCTCGCGTGATTTGCTTATGTGAATTTATCGGTTCGTCCAGGCTTGCAGACGAATTATTGTCGGGGCCAATCGGTCCGTTTTGCGTCCGTCTTTTTAACGAGCATTTTTATGTCACGTCATCCGCTGCTCACGCGCCGCGCGTTCATTGCAGGTGTGGGCGCCACGCTCGCCGCCGCCACGTTGCCCGTCGTCTCCACGTCCGTTTTTGCCGCCGATGCGCACGCGAGGGAATTTCGCATCGGCTACCAGAAGGCAGCCAATACGCTCGTGTTGCTGAAGTCGCACGGCACGCTCGAAAAACGGCTCGCGCCACTCGGCATCACCGTCAAATGGACCGAGTTTCCCGCGGGGCCGCAGTTGCTCGAAGGATTGAATGTCGGCGCCATCGACTTCGGCTACGTTGGGGAAGCACCGCCCGTGTTCGCGCAAGCCGCCGGCGCAAACTTCGTCTACGTCGCCTATGAAATCCCGACGCCGCATGCCGAAGGGATCCTGGTGCATCAGGACGCACCGATCAAAACGCTGGCCGATCTGAAGGGCAAGAAAATCGCCTTCAACAAAGGCTCGGATGTTCACTGGTTTCTGGTCGCAGCCCTGCAGAAGAGCGGCGTGAAGTACAGCGAGATTCAGCCTGTCTACCTGGCGCCCGCCGATGCCCGCGCGGCCTTCGAGCGCGGCGCGATCGATGCGTGGGCGATCTGGGATCCTTTCCTCGAAGCGGCGAAGCGGCAGTCGAATGCGCGCTTGCTCGCGGATGGCGAAGGCATCGTGAGCCATCATCAGTTCTTCCTCAGTGCCCGGTCGTTCGCTCAACAGAACGCCGATGTGCTCGCGATCACGATGGACGAAGTCGGCAAAGAAGGAGCGTGGGTGCGGGGGCATTACAGCGAAGCGGCCGCACAGCTCGCGCCCATTCAAGGGCTCGACGCAGGCGTGATCGAAGCGGGCTTGCGACACTATGCGCACATCTACAAACCCGTCGATGCGAGTGTGCTCGCGGAACAACAGCATATCGCCGACACGTTCGCCGAATTGCACATTATCCCTACGCGGATCGTGACTAAAGATGCGGCGTTGCCTGCGAGCAAGGTCTAGTCCGCTGGCCTGACATACAGTCTCTATTTGCTCGCGCTGTGTCGCCATTCAAGCGCAATCAGGCGCATTCAGTCGAATAGCGCGGCGACTTTTTCGGGGGGGCGGCCGATCACGGCCCGCCCGTTTCGCACGACGATTGGCCGTTGCAGAAGGATGGGATGTTTCGCCAATGCTTCGTATAACTGAGTGTCAGTCAGCGTGGCATCGGAGAGCTGGAGTTCTTTGTACTCGGCTTCTGTGTCGCGGATCATTTCGCGGACTGCGCAGCCTAGCTGCGCGTTGAGTTGCTTGAGCTGATCGACCGTGAGTGGATGCTTGAGATATTCGATGATTTCCGTTGCTTCGTTTGCGCTGTTGTAGGTGTCGGCGATTAGTTCGCATGCGGCGCGTGATTTTGAGCAACGGGGGTTGTGGTAGATCGTGATCATGGTTTCGGGTGATGGTGAATGGGGTTGCGGACTGCGCATGCGCAACGGGAGGTTGGGTGGTTTATGTGAGGATTTTACCGGTTGGGAGGTGCGCCGCCGCGGCAGCTCTATATGTTTGTGGACGCAAGGGTTTGTGGAGATACCTAGTCCGAAGGGGCCCGGACACTTTGGCGGCGCTGCGCGAGGGATTGGATGATAGGTTAAGAATGTGGTTTGCCGTTTTTGAATATTTCCCAATTTATTGCGTGGATTTGAAACGACACTCGGTGTGGCGGGTGGATGAGGCATCTAGGCCATACAGAGACCACACGGGTTGCCCATGCGAGAAAGCTGTCTCGCAACCTCGCACTAAATAGAGCGCCATTCCGTGCGAGGTTTTTTCGGCGGCACATGTCGCAGCGTGCACCGGGCGTCGTTGACTACTGAACGAGGAATCCTATTTGTGGCGGAAAGGGTTTGCGCTTTATGCGCATAAAGCGTGGAGGCTAGCGCGCCCGCCGCCTCCTCCGAGCCGCCGCCGTTCGCGTATTTCGCGCTATGCGAGACGCCTTCATAAAGGACGGACCGATACTCTCGGCTCTCGACCAGCTTGCCGATGCGTCAAGGGGTGGCCCCCAACCTCCCTTAGCTAAGTAACGGCCACCGCGGATCCTCCCGGTGGCGACTTTATGCGCATAAATCTTGGACCAACACCAGCACGTCCACCGCGCCCTCCGCACTAGGGCATATCGCCAGACTCGGGGGAGCGCGCGCTGATAAAGACAATCACGCGGGCGCAGGCCCCAACTCGTCCGATTCAGCACAGCGCGGGCAAAACCGCCCGAACCTTCCAAACAACACTCGATGGACTATCAGCCTAGGGCCGCTTGCCGTCTACAGACGCCGCATCGACCAGACCGGGCATCGAAGTATCAGAAGAGCGGCTCTCCCTCGACTGGCCAACGACCACGTCGCTGCGTCCGAGCGTTTATGCGCATAAACCTATCCCGAATGGCTAATCATTCTCGCGTTTACACAAAAACGATTGAAATACAAAATCATCCAGGTAAAATCCATCTGCGTCTAAAAAGAGGAGGTGAAGTTTGGCAGCAGAAATCATCGCGGTAACTCAGCAGAAGGGCGGGGTCGGGAAGAGCACCATCGCGATGCACCTCGGCGCTGCGTTTCATGAGAAAGGCAAGCGCGTCCTCGTTGTAGACGCAGATGGTCAAAACACACTGATCCATTGGGCCAGTGCGTCATCAGACGGCGATACGGGTATCCCCTTTCCGGTCGTCAATCTTTCCGAAGCCGGTAGCCAGATCCACCGCGAGATCAAGAAGTTCGTGGCCGACTATGACATCATCGTCGTCGACTGCCCGCCCTCTATCACTGAGAAAGTCTCAGGCGTGGTCCTGCTCGCTGCCAGCGTCGCCGTGATCCCGACATCGTCATCGCCTGCCGACTATTGGTCGAGTATCGGGTTGGTGAAACTTGTCCAGCAGGCGCAGCTCATGAACGAGGATCTGCGCGCGGTCTTCCTCCTCAATAAAACCGAAGAAAAACGGATGCTGACGCGCGAACTGAAACGCGCGTTGGAAGAGCTCGGGTTCCCGTTGCTCAAGACACAGATCCCGACTCGCGAGGCCTATAAGCAGGCTATGGCGTTAGGGCAAACAGTGCTCCAGATGAATGATCGCGGCGCCAAGCTTGCCGCCATTGAAGTACGAGCGTGTGCGAATGAGATCGCCGCCTTGCTCCCGTGAAATTTATGCGCATAAAGGACCATGAATGAAACCCTCCCAATTCGCCAAAGGCTTTCAAGCACGTCCTGATTCGACCAGCAGCGAAAAGCGGACCGCTCTCGATCGCCTGAACGCAATCGACGGTATCGTCAAGAACGACCCCAGGAATAGCGAGGCGGCGGGGCGCATCATCGCGCCCGGCACGCCGTCGCAGAACGTCGCCGAAGTCGATGCCGTTGATGCAGCCAATGAATCAGCGGCCTACCGCACATGGCGGCTCGAGCACGGCTACCGGCCTGGTCAGGTCATCGAGCTGGCGCTCAAAACGATCAAGCCGAGCCCGTTCAACCCGCGGCATTTCTATCTGAAGTCGTCGATTGCCGAACTCGCGGTCAACCTGGCTAAGCAGGGGCAGCAGCAGGCAATTCACGTTATTCCTGATTACGACAACCCCGGCAGCTACTTCGTCAGCGATGGCGGACGGCGCGTGCGAGCACTGAAAGAAGCGAACAAGGAATCGGTGAAGGCCATCGTCATCGATCTGCCGATCGGTATTCAGAGCTACAAGCTTGGTTACGACCTCAACGTCCAACGTGATTCACAGACCGTCTTCGACAACGCGGTCGTATGGAGACGCTTTCTCGACGACCGGCACTTCCAGAGCCAGAAAGAACTCGCCGAACACCTCGGGCTGGACGAGTCGACCGTTGCAGTCGCCTTGTCAATTTCCAAATTGCCCGAGGTCGTCATGCATGAGATGGTCGCGAGACCCGATCGCTTCGGCTCCAACATGGCCTATCAGGTCGGTCGTTACCACACTGCCCGCGGCGCCGATGCGACGCTGCGTCTGATCAACAAGATCCTCTCGGACGATCTGAGCACCCGGCAGGTTGCTGACATCGTTAAGGGAAGGGCAAGCGGCCAGGAAAGCGCCAAACCGGCGGGACGGCAACGCTACGCGCAGCGTCTGGAAATCAAACTCGACGGGGTGTCGGTAGGCGATCTTAAGTCGTACGGAGACGATCGAATCGAACTGCGTCTGAAGGGCCTCACGCGTGAAAAGCGCGACGACATCCTTCGACAGATTGAAAAGATGCTGAAGTAAGAAGGGCTTGTCCAGAGGTGGGCAGCGCTGCGGTCAACCGCGGCGCCCCATCCGATCATTACGCCGCGCGCGACTGGCTCAGCGTGAAGGCAAGCAGGTCACCGTCGGTTGGCTCACCCCAGGTCTTGCGAGCCAGCCAATCGAAGAATGCCGTTTCAACGATCTTCGAATCCAGCCCACGACGACGCCAGTCGTCGCGCATGTGCGTGCCGAGTCCGGGCAGTTCATCTTCTTCAAATGACTGCCGCGCGATCTCCCGCTCGGACTCACCCTGCTCGTCGTACAGCTCGCGCGCTTCCTTGCGGCGATATGCCGAGTACTCGCCAAGCAGCCGGGCCTTGAGATCGTCCGCCGGCGCAGCCATCGCAGCCTTGCCGCCACCGCTCGACGGCAGTGCTTCGACAGGCGGCGCATAACCCTTCTTCAAGGCGTCCTTGAACAGCGCTGGCGCGCTGCGCACCGGCGGCAACGACGTGCTGCGCATGCGTTGTTCAGTCATCTGAAGCGCGGCGCGAATGCGATTTTCTTCGCTATCGGCGTACAGCGTTTGTGCTTCTTTCAGCGGAATGCCGATCTTCACCATCCGGTCGACCAGCGTGCTGTCGAACACGTTTGGATGTTCGTCGAGTGCAAGCATAGGCTGCTTGCGCTCGGTCACGCGGAACTGGATCTCGGCCACGCGGCGTCCTTCCCGGTGCTCGATCAGTTCGACGAAGATGTTGGTGACCGCGTTGACCTCGGCGATGGCCGGGCGCAGGTAATCACGCTTGAAGTACTTGTACTCGCGCTTCGCCTCATCGCCCGCTTCCGTGTCTGGCGTGCCGGAAAGGATAGGGCGCCACCATTCCCACGTTTCCCGCATCGTCAGATGGCTCGGGTTGGTCAGGTAGCGCACGCAAATCTCGTAAAGCGCGAGACCCGCGCTACTGCGAAGTTGGCTTTGGAACTGGAGACTCAGACGCGCGTACTGAACCGGGTCGAGCAGCTTCTTCTTGATCTTGGGCGCAAACGAGAATTCCACCCAGACGCGGCGGGTGGTGGGATCTTCGAGAATTTCGGCGTCGGCGATCAGCGTGGAAATGCCCCATTTCCGACCTGGTTTCTGACTGGACGTCCCGGTGCTCCATTCCACCTGCACTGAAACCATGCGCCGCAAGTGCTCCTTGACGAGCGCGGTATCGTTGGAATCAAACGCGGAGTTCGCGACGATGTCGGACAGCAAGGCCCGATACGTGTCACCGGATTCGTCCGCTTGCTGGGCGACGGCGAGGAGCACGTTGAACAGCTTGCGGGTAAGGAGCGTGATTTTGCCGCTTTTCGGCTGAATCGCGATCGCCTCGACGGCTTTGCGCAATTCGGCCGAGCTCGGGCTGACTACATCGGTCTTCTTCGCGCGCTTCGTGGCCATGCGTCTGGTCGAGGAGGGATTTGGCGAGAGCATACCGGCTGCGGTGATACGCGTCTATAGCGCACATCTCACCGTTCGCGGTGAAGTGAGTTTACGAGCAGCAACTCACCTCCAGCAACTCCCGAAAACCCTCACCTCAGCCGTTTCGCCCTAGGTTCGGCCGGTCCTTGCAGGTCGCGGGCCTGGCAAATTCGAACCATTTCCGCTGCGCGGACCAACGCACGTGGTCCGATCCCGAATCTTCTCACCTCAAAAAATTTTCATGGATTTTTGACGAGGTGCGCACGCAGACCTGAAGCATTCGCGAGCCGGCCAAGTCGTGAAGAAGGTTCGGGCAATCACGGTCCCGTAGCAGAGGCGCGTGGCAGTACAAATGTGGAGGCCGACGAGTGTGCTGTCGAATGCGCATCGCCGAAGCCAGCCACACTTCAAATGCGTGCCCGGCGCAGCCAAACGGCCGCGACCACAGCCACAAGCCTCCACAGCGTTCATCGGACCGGCCCGTATGCCACCCACGCGCGTTCATGCCATATAGCCCCTCAGGCCAGTTCTCCACAGGCGTCGCAAGCTTTCCAATAATGCGCCGAGCCAGGATCGCCAGTACTGGCCTTTCACGCGAGCCGCCAGCTGTAACTCGTGCAAACGGCTATGGACAAAACTTGAGGGGGGTGCCCGACCCGCGGTTTGCGCGCCTCTTCCCTATGCCCCCGAAAAAGCTCACCTTAACGTTGCCGGAGAGCTCGGAATGACGCGGCCTCCCGACCTGTTGAGCCCAGAAAGCAGCGAAAAACTGTCCCGAAAAACCTCACCATTGACCACTCCAGGAGCTCTCGCTCATCCTGAAAGAGCGCCCCCGAAAACCCTCACCTTTGCGAATCACCGAGCCAATACTCAACAATTTCAATGACTTACACTTCAAGCTATGGCAACACCGTCTACGAGCGCTCCCGTAAAATCTCACCTTAGAGCTAATTTAGGTGGATTCCAGCATGACTGATCGCGGCCGCCACGGCCCCGAAAATCCTCACCGTTCAAATTCCCCGACTGTTAGCCGAAAACGCCCTCAACAACGTCTACAGGGCTTTTCAGCGATGTGGAAGCCATTTTCCCTCCTGTATTTCCTCACCTTATCGATCGGTCGGCACAGAAACGACTCCTGAAAAGTCTCACCTTTGTGGCGAACGACGCATATTTCACAGACGGCTCACCGCACAAAACCCTACCTCCCGAATTTCCTCACCTTCGTCATACAGAGGATCGACGGCCTCACAGCGTCGATGCTTCGCATCGCGCCGAAACACCTCCTCACTCCCGAAAACCCTCACCTCAGATATGTGGACGCACAGAAATGAGGCAAAAACGCCCCTCGTGCCCCGTAAACCCTCACCTCCGGTTCGCGTTTTCTCCCGACTTGACTCACCAATGGGGTTAACCGGCTCAAAATAAGGTCCAAATTGGCCACGGCAGAGCATCCCGAAGGCACTCACCTTAGCCTTGGCCAGACTGCAAACCGACTTTTGAGCGCTGCCGGGCAATCTGTGGCGTTCAGCTCCCGCAAAATCTCACCTTTGGTCATACTGCACTTTTAGGGTCCCTCCTGAACCCCCTCACGTTCTGTCCCGCACCGGCTCACCGAGCCCCCCGAACCTCATCACCCGACATTCCCGCAAGACCTCACCACATCTCCCGCAAAGCCTCACCTTGTCGGGCTGAAACCCCTGCCAGATAAGGCTTTGCCGTGGCGTTAACGTTTTTAACATGGGTTCAAAGGTGTTTACTTTTATTACTCTCTAGACTTTCCCCGTGCGTCCTTCGGACAAAGCCTCCTCGAACCATGTTGGCATAACGACACGGTCGTGAAACAGTATGCAATCGCTGTAAAACCTTTAAAAACTCTTTCTTTACAAGACCTTATTAGCTATTCTTCGTTTTGTTTCACGGAAAAATCCGGCCGGTACGAATCCATCGACCCAACCACGCACCCAAGTAACGCCTTTTTGCTAATCCACGTTCCTTAACGACAAATACGTAGCAAAAAATACGTAAATTGTTATGATCTATCCAATTCGAGCGACGTCGAGGGACATATGAATCTGGATCAGGAACGGCAAGCCATTCGGAATGAGCTTGAAACGCTTCGAGCTAACGGGGCTCGGCGGCAAGATCTTTCGCTCCACGCATGCAAGCGACTTTTTTTTGATCTAGGCATCCGGCCATCTATGGCCACCGTTCGCGATCTCACGCAAACCGGCAGTGCGAGCGACATCCCCAAAGACATCGATCACTTCTGGGAACGCATCCGGGAAGTGTCGCGCATGAAAGTTGGTGCCGGCGCTATCCCAAAGGCACTTGAAGAGCGTGCCGGCGAACTGCTCGGCGCACTTTTTGAAGAGGCCGTCACACACGCCCGTGCGACGCTCGATGACGAGCGCGAGGAAATGCATACGCAGATCGTCGCCGCCGACCAGCGCGCCCGAGATGCGGAAATTCGCCAGCAAGCATCGGAAGACGCGATCAAGCGCAGCGAACTGCGAGCGGAGGCGGGCTGGGAACGCGTTCGCGCGCTGGAAGCAGCATTGTCGAGCGCGACCACGCACGGTAATACTCACCAGGAAGGGCTGCAGGCAACAGTGCGCCGTCTCGATCAGGAAAACGAGGCGCTTCGGCAACGCCTTGACACCGAATTTGCGACCAATGCGACGTTACGGGACCGGATCGACGCGTTGCACGTCGAATTGCGCCAAAGCACCGAGCACTATGCGCAACAGATTAAAGACGCAATTGCCGAAGCCGAGCGCCGCGTCAAACCGATGTTGGTCGAACTCGATTCTTTGCGCAGCATGGCGGCGACCTATCAGTCCGGCCTACGCGACGCAAGCCGCAAAGAGTTTGAGTTTATTCAGCAAATCGCCGCGGCCAAGGCGCGCGGCGACCGACTCGACGCCCAACTGCGCGAGCAATCCGACGAAGTGGATGCGTTGACGAAAGAAGTCGCCGTCCTGCGCAGCCAGCAGGGCGTCGATCCTGCAATTGCCACCCTGCTCTGTTCGCTGGTCGAAGCCGGCCGGCTGACAGAACACGAATTGAAAGCGATCGGCACCGCCGTGGATGGCCACGTGGCCTTACCGCTACGGTGCCCAAAATGTGAGGAAGGTGAGCCGGAACTGTCGCAAGTGGATCACCGCTTCGAGCTGCAATGTCCGGAGTGCGATCACTCGTCAGGTCTCGGTGAGTCAAGGCTGGAGGCGGTTAGCCGGTTTCAGTCGAGCAGTTCGGTTGCGGCATCGGCATGAGGTTTGGCGCGTTGCGATAACGGACAAAGTGGCAAAGGTGAGGAAATTCGGGACCAGAAAGGTGAGGAAATTCAGGACTCGCTGGCTCCCCTTTTCCTCGTCGAACGCCCGTCGCGCCTAGGCGCGGGCAATGGCGGAATAGCCGGATCCGGCACGTCCGCGGCAGGGGAATCCTGCTGATCCGTCCAGTTTTGCCACGCGCGATACAAACGGTTGGCCGACACCGCCTGCACAAATCCCAGCCATTGCCCGACCAGTTCCGCCTCGACCCCGCTCTCGAACAGATCCGCGGCAAACGTGTTGCGCAATGTTTGCGGACTGGCTCGCGACGTCCGCGACGCGGCGATTCCCGCTCCGCCGATCAATGCATCGACGGCGCGCAGCATGGTGGCTTTATGCATCGGGCGTCCGGAGGGGGATGCGGGGAAAACCAGATTCCCGGCTAATTCCGCAAGCTGTCTCTCGGCGAGCCAGGCGTCCAGAATGGCTGCGGCGAACGGCGCAAGACGGGTACGCCGTGTGAGCATCGGATTAGCCGCCTCGATCGTCACCCAGGGTGAGCCGGCATTCACGCAACTAACCGAAAGCGCGGCGGCTTCACCGGTTTTCAATCCACCGCCTAAAAACACCGCAATCAACGCACGGTCGCGCCGCTCCCGCCAACGCTGAGCCGCTGACAGATCCGCTAACGGCGAAAACAGATGCGCGGTCAGCGCAGTTCGTTCGGCATGACTGAGAAAGCCGGTCGGCTCGTTATCACGCGCGTTGCGCCAGGCTGCCTCGCCGTCCTGAGCAATGAAACGCGCTGGATTGGTCGAAGCAGATTCGATTTCGCGCACGTGATCGAGCACTCGCTCGATTAGCCGTAAATACCGCATGCGCTGGGTTTTCCGGACATCGAGCCCGGCAACGAATTCGGCGATCGTGCGAGCGTCGACCGTGACCAGACTCTTCTGGCGCATGCCCAACCAGTCGAGAAAGAGCCCCCATTGTGCCTGGTAGACTTCAGCGGAAGAACGCCGGAAATGCTGTTTCGCAAGCCATGCGTCGAAAGCGATTTGTGGGTCGCGACGCCAGTCCTCACGCTGTTGATCGAAGAGGTCCGTGGATGGCGCCGGGCGCGGGACCGGGTCGGTCAGATTAGGGGGTGACATGGACTCACAGTTCCGTTAGTTGCACCTATTGTAGGTGGCAACCGCTCGAAACGCAGCCTTCAGTCACCCCACGCGCGTGCGCGTTTGAGAGGAGCATTCTGCGACGAAGGGGGGACAGCACGGCGTGCCGCCTCTTCATAGGCGCTGACCGCAAACGCGAAAACCGCCGGCAACGCCGTGGAGGTGCCGAAGTCCACGGCCTCGTCCGTTTCCGGATACGGCAGATCGGACGGCCGTTGAAAGAGTCCCAGCATCAGCGCGTCGTGCCGGCTGGCGAAGCCGAGATCTGCAAGCGCCTCGGCTTCGACGGCGTGCAGCAAACGCCATGTGAGCGGCACTTCCTGCACGATATAGCGCGCAGCGATATTGCGCACGATGCGTTCGAGATCACGCGCCGCGGTTTGATAGCGCAGCGCGGCCAGAGCGTGGTCGGTCGAGTCGGTTATCAGGTCGTTCATGATCGGCTCCAGTCGATACCCTGTACTGTACAAATATACAGTATTCGGCGCAACCTCGTCCGAAGCGCCGATTCCGCCAACCGCTAGCCACGGTGCGCCGAAATGTCAGCCATGAATCACCACTAGTAGCGCTTTCGCCTCGCCCTTGCCGGCGTTGCGGATCGCGTGCGGCTCGTCAGCGACATAACGCGCGGTGTCCGCCGCCTTGAGCCGTTTTGTCGTGCCGGCTGCCTCGATTTCGATCGATCCGTGCAACACGGTCAGATGCTCGCGCGTGCCGGGTTCGTGGGCGTTCGACGCCAACACTCCGCCCGGCTGCAGCGTCAATTCATACCACTCGAACTTGCCGGCCAGTTCGATCGGCCCCCACACACGTAACTGATACCTGGCGTCGTGCCCGCTCAAAGTGGGAATCTCGTGCGGACCGGAGACGGCGATCGCTTCCGGCGTCTTCTGTGGCGCGAACAGCGAATCGAGACTGACACCGAGCGCATTAGTCAGACGCCAGGCGACCGCAATGGTTGGATTGGCCTTGTCGCGTTCGATTTCCGAGAGCATCGATTTGGACACACCGGCCGCGCGCGACAGGTCGTCGAGCGTCATGCGCCGTTCCGCGCGCAAGCGCTGAATCTGCTCGCCGACGCGCGGCGGCGCCGCAACTGCCGGCACCGATGTTGCGCCCGAAGTAGGTGCCGCGTTGGCCGCGGCGCGGCGGATACCCGAACTTGCCATTTCCTGACCCATCGTTTAGAGTTGTTCGACATACCGGATTTTAGTTCGGAAAAACGAAAATATCCGATAAAACTGACAGCCGACTATAACAGGCCGCCTCGTGGTCGCACATGCCGAACACGCTGACACGGGCGCTTTCACCCCTTTCAGGAGTCTGGTTCATGCGTGACCTATACCTCGCCCATTTGCGCGACACCCTCGAGCAGATTCGCGCTGACGGCTTTTACAAGAACGAGCGCGTGATCGCCAGCCCGCAATCGGCTGACATTCGTCTCGCCGATGGCTCGGCCGTGCTGAACTTCTGTGCGAACAACTATCTGGGACTCGCCGACGACGCACGCCTGATCGACGCGGCAAAGCAGGGTCTGGATAGCGACGGCTTCGGCATGGCGTCGGTGCGCTTCATTTGCGGCACGCAAACGGTACATAAGAAGCTGGAAAAAGCGCTCGCCGCGTTTCTGCAAACCGACGATTGCATTCTCTACTCCAGCTGTTTCGACGCAAACGGCGGGCTGTTCGAAACCTTGCTCGACGAGAATGACGCGATCATCAGCGACGAACTGAACCACGCGAGCATCATCGACGGGGTGCGGCTTTCCAAGGCGAAGCGCTTTCGCTACAAGAATAACGATCTCGCCGATCTCGAAGCCAGACTGATCGAAGCGCAAGCCGCCGGCGCACGCTTCAAACTGATCGCCACCGACGGCGTGTTCTCCATGGACGGCATCATCGCCGACCTCGCCGGCATCTGCGATCTGGCCGACCGTTACGGTGCGCTCGTGATGGTCGACGACTCGCATGCGGTGGGTTTTGTCGGCGAACACGGACGCGGCACGCCGGAACATTGCGGCGTGCTGTCGCGCGTCGACATCATCACCGGCACGCTGGGTAAGGCACTCGGTGGCGCATCGGGCGGCTACGTGGCCGCGCGCAAGGAAATCGTGGAGTTGCTCCGGCAACGCTCACGTCCCTATCTGTTTTCGAACACGCTGACGCCGAGTATTGCCGCCGCCTCGCTGAAGGTGCTTGAACTGCTGGCCAGCGAGGAAGGCGCGCAACTGCGCGCACGCGTGCGCGAAAACGGCGCTCACTTCCGCAGCAAGATGAGCGCGCTCGGCTTCACGCTAGTGCCCGGCGAGCATCCGATCATTCCGGTCATGCTCGGCGACGCGCAACTCGCATCGAAAATGGCCGATGCGCTCCTGAAGGAAGGCGTCTACGTGATCGGCTTCTCGTTCCCGGTGGTGCCGAAAGGCCGCGCGCGCATTCGCACGCAGATGAGCGCCGCGCATACGCCCGAGCAGATCGACCGCGCGGTGGATGCTTTCGCGCGCGTCGGCCGCGAACTTGGCGTCATCTGATACGGAGGCGCACATGAAAGCATTGGCAAAACTCGAACGCGCTCCGGGCCTCACGCTTACGGACGTCAAGAAACCCGAAGTCGGTCACAACGACGTGATGATCCGCATCACGCGTACCGCGATTTGCGGCACGGACATTCACATCTGGAAGTGGGACGACTGGGCGCAGAAAACGATTCCTGTGCCGATGCATGTCGGCCACGAATACGTGGGTGAAATCGTTGAAATGGGCCAGGAAGTGCGCGGCTTTGCGATCGGCGACCGTGTGTCCGGCGAAGGACATATCACGTGCGGCTTCTGTCGCAATTGTCGCGCGGGCCGCAGGCATTTGTGCCGCAATACGGTGGGCGTCGGCGTGAATCGGGAAGGCGCGTTCGCCGAGTATCTGGTGATTCCGGCCTTCAACGCATTCAAGATTCCGCCCGAGATTTCCGACGACCTCGCCGCTATTTTCGATCCGTTCGGCAACGCCACGCATACTGCGCTGTCGTTCAATCTGGTCGGCGAAGACGTGTTGATTACCGGCGCCGGACCCATCGGCATCATGGCGGTGGCGATCGCGAAACACGTCGGCGCGCGCAACGTGGTGATTACCGACGTCAACGACTATCGCCTCGACCTCGCGCGCAAGATGGGCGCCACGCGTGCGGTCAACGTCTCGCGCGAATCGTTGCGCGACGTGATGGCGGACCTGCACATGACGGAAGGTTTCGACGTCGGGCTGGAAATGTCCGGTGTGCCGAGCGCGTTCACCGGCATGCTCGACGCGATGAACCACGGCGGCAAGATCGCGCTGCTCGGCATTCCGCCCGCGCAGACCGCGATCGACTGGACTCAGGTGATCTTCAAAGGCCTCGAAATCAAGGGCATTTATGGGCGCGAGATGTTCGAGACCTGGTACAAGATGGTGGCGATGCTGCAAAGCGGGCTGGACCTGTCGCCGATCCTCACGCACCATTTCAAGGTCGACGACTATCGGGAAGCGTTCGCCACGATGCTCTCAGGCGAGAGCGGCAAAGTGATTCTCGACTGGACCGCCGCGTGAGTTAGCACGCTAGTATCCGCATTACCGCGTGTAGCAATGCCCGCGGCCCATAACGCCCGCACCGCGCTCACCCGCCTGCGGGCGTTTTAACGAACTCGGCCTGAATGCGCACATGAATATCGTCGCCGACGGCCGGATACCACGTAGCCAGTCCAAACCTGGCGCGACTGAAATGACCCTCGGCAGAAAAGCCGAGCGTGTCTTTTTTCGTGAGCGGATCAGGCGCAAAACCGTTGAAGGTGACATCAAGCGTGACCGGTTGCGTGACGCCGTGAATCGTCAGATCGCCGGTCAACGTGCCGCGCGACTCGCCGGTGCGCTCAAACCGCGTGCTGACGAAGCGGATCTCCGGATAGCGCTCCACGTCGAGCATGCTGCCGCTCTTCACCATTTTGTCGAGTAGCGGCACATTCGTGTCGATGCTCGCGGCGTCGATCGTTACCGACGTCGTGCTCTTGTCCAGACCGCCTTCATTCCAGTCGAGCTGTCCCTTCTTGCGATCGAAGCGCGCCGTAAAGCGCGAATACTTGAAGTGATCGATGTCGAAGGTGATGCTGCAGTGATCCGGATCGATTTCGTAGCGGCCCGGCGGCACACGCGCTTCGTTTTGACTGACCGAATGCGTGAGCACTTGCAAAGGCGTGCAGGCCACCGCCGTCAGTAGCATTGCGCTCAGGAAGGCGCGCACAAACGTGGCGCGGAGAGTCAGAGTGCTCATGAAGTTCGTTCCCGTTGACCGATTCCGCTCAAGATAACAGTTCGCACACCCAACCCGCAAAAACGCAAAAGACTTGACGAGGGAGAATGATCGTTCTACCCTTCGTCTCATGGATACCGAAACTCACATTGAATCAGTGCCGCCGGGCAGCGCCCGCGAGCGGTTGCTGAATGCGGCGGAAGCGTTGATCTACGCCGGCGGCATTCATGCAACCGGCGTGGACGCGATCGTCAAGCAGTCGGGCACGGCGCGCAAAAGCTTTTACACGCATTTCGGATCGAAAGACGCACTCGTGGCGGCTGCGCTCGACCGGCGCGACGAACGCTGGATGAACTGGTTCATCGCAGGCACGCAACGGCACGGTAAGACGGCGCGCAAACGTCTGCTCGGCATGTTCGAGGTGCTGCGCGAATGGTTTGCGTCGAAAGATTTTCATGGTTGCGCGTTTCTGAATGCGTCCGGTGAGATCGCTTCCGCGGACGATCCGATCCGGATCGTCGCGCGCAAACACAAGGAACGCCTGCTGGCGTTCGTGCGAACCGAATGCGACGAGTTGGCTGCGGAGTCGGGTATGGATGCCCGCCGCGCCGCGCGTCTGTCGCGTCAATGGTTGATCCTGCTCGACGGCGCGATTGCCGTCGCGCTGGTGAGCGGCGAGCCCGATGCGGCGCTCGACGCGCAAGCTGCAGCCCAAGTCCTGCTCGACGCGGAGTGTGCGAGCGAGTCAGGCACACCGCCACGCAAACGACCGCCGTCCCGGCGGACCGCAACCTGACTGAGGAACCATCATGACCGATCCGATCGAAACCCGTCCGCCGCTGCCGCCGTTCACACGCGAAACCGCCATCCAGAAAGTGCGCGCTGCGGAAGATGGCTGGAATACCCGCGACCCCGAGCGCGTGTCGCTCGCCTACACAAAAGACAGCGTATGGCGCAACCGTGCCGAGTTCACGAACGGTCGCGCGGAGATCGTCGGCCTGTTGCGCCGCAAATGGGCGAAGGAGCTCGACTATCGTCTGATCAAGGAACTGTGGGCGTTCACCGATAACCGCATTGCGGTGCGCTTTGCCTACGAATGGCACGACGATTCGAACAACTGGTTCCGCTCGTACGGCAACGAGAACTGGGAATTCGACGAGCATGGACTGATGGCGCACCGTCATGCCAGCATCAACGATATGCCGATCCGCGAAGCCGACCGCCTTTTCCACTGGCCGCTCGGCCGCCGTCCTGACGACCATCCGGGCCTGTCCGATCTCGGTCTCTGACCTGCACGGCGAACGCCTGCTGCGCGTTCACCGCTCCGACATCGGTTCTCCGTTATTGTTGCGTCTGCGCTTGCGGGCACGTCATGTGCCCGCGCGCCCGAGCGTGTCCTCAACATCGTGCTGACGGGTTGAGGTACAGTGCGCGACGGACGGCACGCAAGCATACCCAGAACACAGATGACGCCGGCGCTCGACCGGCGGCGGAGAGTACATGCATTTTCGGCAGATCAACAAGAACATCCGACGCGCGGCACTTGCGCTTGTTGCCAGCCTGGCCGCGGCCTCCGCCGCGCATGCAGGCAACTGGTGCGAAGGCGGCGTATGGGTCGACGCCATGCTGGGTTCGTATCACATCAACCCCGACCCGAACACCCATTTCGAACAGTTCAACCCGGGACTCGGCGTCGAATGCTGGCTCAATAACCAATGGGCGCTGACTGCCGGTGGCTTTCGTAATTCGTTGCGCCGGCCTTCGTATTACGGCGGCGGTGTGTGGGCGCCGGAGTTCGCGCATTGGGGCATCGTGCGGATCGCGGCGATCGGCGGGATCATCTCGGGATATAACTACGGCAACTGGGGTTTGGGCCGCAATCATACGATCGGCCCGGTGGTCGCGCCGATCGTCATGGTCGAATATAAGCGGGTGGGTGCGAACTTCATTGTGATTCCGCCGATCCCATCGGATGATCTTCCGTTTACGATCGGGTTTCAGTTGAAGGTCAAGTTCTAGTCCATTGTCGTGATGCGCCTCTATAGGTGAGCGATTCCAGGATGGTGAGGAATTCCAGGAGATGACCTCATCCAGATCAACGGTGAAGCTTTCCAGGAGACCGATCGAGTTCGCTCAAAGGTGAGTCGTTCCAGGAGCTGAACAGCACTTCAATCGCTTATGAAGATACGTAAGGTGAGGAGTTCCAGGAGATCGTCCGAAAAGGTGAGCGGTTCCAGGAGGTGAGCGATCGGCGCATTGAATCCGCACCTGCGATAAGGTGAGGATTTCCAGGGAGTTGTCTTCATCGCCATGAATGACGAGCCAGTTGTCTGTGATCGCAAAGCGTAAGGCCGCGCTCCTGCTATAGGTGAGAATATTCGGGAGCCGGCGAGGTGAGAATATGGCCACCTGTGTGCGCACTTCAAATGCAAAGGTGAGGGAATTCGGGAGCACAACTCCAAGCCCTCGTCTGTCTGATTTTCGATGAGCTTGACATTGGTTTCCTAGGAAACTAATATCCGGTCAACGCTCTCCGCTACTCCGTTTACCCCATGCAAGGTTCTCGTCAGAAAGACAACGCCAATACGCCGGCTCGCAAGAAGCCCGCGGCGGACCGAAAGAAACCCGTTAGCGGTCTCGAATCGCACGTCGGTTACTGGCTGCGCTTCGTGTCGAATCACGTATCGCATGGGTTCCAGATGAAAGTCGAAGCCCACGGCGTAACCGTGTCCGAGTGGGTGTTGCTGCGGGAGATTTACGGCTCGGGCCCCACGTCTGCTACGGCGCTGGCCGCACGCACCGGCATGAGTAAGGGCGCGGTGTCGAAACTGCTGGCGCGTATTGAAGCCAAGGCGCTGCTGGAACGCGAGACGGTCGAAGAAGACCGCCGCAATCACGTCGTCGCGTTGAGCGCGTCGGGACTGAAGCTCGTTCCCGAACTGGCGCGGCTGGCCGATCAGAACGACGAAGAGTTCTTCGGCCACCTGCCCGCTTCGGTCAAAACGGCGATTGTCGACGCCATGAAAAACGTGGTTGCCGTCCACGGTCTGAAAGCGGTGCCCATCGAATAAACGCGCAATCGTGCCGGAGATAGTCATGTCTGCAAAGCTCAATGAAGCAAGCCGTCGCGCCGCCGAAAACTGTGCGCATCAATCCCACAACGGTACGATCGACTTCGGCTCGGTGGTGCGCGCGCTCGGTGAGGCCGGTATTGAATCGTATTTCACCGATTACCGTCGCGGCGAGCATACGTACTACGCGCCCGGCGGCGAGACGCACGTGATCGCTTTGCCGCTGCCCGACGTCGCCATTGCGAACGCATTCGACGCCGATGCCGTGATCCAGGCCGTGCGCGGCGCGCAAAGCGGCGCAGTCAAATACGCGGAGTTCGTGAGCCGAACTCTGGCGGCAGGATGCGTCGGCTATTTCGTCTGGATCACGGGACGCCAGGTGCAGTATTTCGGCCGGCGCGGCGAAGTTCACGTCGAGCGTTTTCCCCAATGACGCCTGACGCTTTCGCGAGGGAAATCAAGGCCGCGCTCGCCCCGCACGCTGATGCGGAGCGCGCACTCGCGATGCGCGCCTACATGCGCCACCACTTCGAGTTCATCGGCGTGCCGACGCCGCTGCGGCGGCAAGCGGTTTTGCCGGTACTAAAGGCGCTGCAGGTGGAGAACGCCGATCATCTGCTGGTATACGCCAATGTCCTATGGACCATGCCGGCGCGCGAGTACCAGTATGTCGCCACGGATCTGCTGGCGCGCAAATGGAAGACGCTCGCGCTGGGTGACATCGCGCGTCTGCTGACGATCGCGCAGCATGCTTCGTGGTGGGATTCGGTCGATCCGCTCGCGGCCGTGGTAGGCGGCGTGCTGAAAGCGGCGCGAGTCGAGGCGCCGCAGGCGCAGGCCGCGATGGACACCGCGCTTCAGCACGAATCGTTATGGGTGCGGCGCATTGCAATGATTCATCAACTCGGCTGGCGCGGGCATACCGACGAAGACCGGTTGTTCGGGTACGCGCGTGCGCTGGCCGCGGAAAGCGACTTCTTTATCCGCAAAGCGATCGGCTGGGCCTTGCGGGACTACGCGCGGCACGCGCCCGACGTGGTGAGCGGCTTTCTGTCGGCCTCGCGAGACCTCATATCACCGCTCACTCTGCGCGAAGCATCAAAGCATCTGCCGCCGATCCGCTGAATTCGCCTGTACGCTGAACGCACAACTTTCGAAGTGCGAACGTCAATCGCCGCCGTGCGCCAGCGCGACACGCGCCTTGTCTTCCGGACTATCGGCGATGAAATACTTCTTCGCCCATGACCCATCCGGCGCCAGCATCAAACGCTCATGCGTATCGTCGTTCTTCTTCTGCCGTATGGCCAACGCGCGCGCCCGATAGTGCTCATAGAGCCGCAGAAACTCCGCGAGATACGTGCCGGCAATGCGGCGGTCGCGAATCTCCAGCAGATTCTCGTCGTTGAAATGTTCGGAGTTGTTGCTCATGTTTGCCGAACCCGTGTAGACGACCGGATTCGTGCCCTCTGCGTCGATCACCAGGAACTTGTGGTGAATGATGACGGGTGCGTACTCCGGCGGGTGCTCGCCTGGAAAAAGGCGTAGCTCGGGTTCGAAGCCTGCCGGCACGGTCGCCGGTGAAAAATACTCCGCGTCGATCACGTCGCGCTTGTCGCGGCCGCGGTGATACAGCTCCATGTTGGCGAGCGCCGTCGTCGAGACGATCTGCCCGTTTTTCTCCGCCTCCTCCGCAGCTTCGGCCGACTTTGGGCTGATGTGATTGACGAGGCCGAACATCATCAGGCCTTTGTCGCCGGCCGCGAAACAGGCCTCGCGCAGTGGCGCATCGGTCGGCATGAAGAGGCAGAACACCACGGAGTGCTTCGCTTTGCTGATCGCATCGACGATCGTGTCGATCTGCAAACGCGAGTCTTTCTCTTCCGGTGAAAAACAGACCCGCACTTGCGCGCTGCCGATCCGAATCGAGTCCGACCAGCCCGGCGTGAGCTTCGCGGTCGCGGCAATGGTCGGATTGCCGGCGAGCGCCTTGGCGCGGTCGCTATAGAGCGTGGCCAGTTCCGGCGAATCGAACAGATGCAGCACGTTCGCCTGCTCCGTGATGCCCTCGGTGGTGAAATTGGCCGAACCTGTCAGCACGCGCGCCGGTGATGCCGCGCCGTTGCCGTTGTTCACCACGATGAACTTGTCATGCATGATGTGCGTCTTGTCGCGCGGCGCGAAGGTGGCGACATCTCCGAGTTCGTCGACGGCAGGCTGATTCGGCGACGGTGCGGGCGGTTTGCCCTTCTGCGACACTTTGTGCGAGTCGTACACAACAGCGAGCGACGCTTTGCCCTGCTTCTTGCCGAACGCTTCGAAAGCCGGTATCGCCCAAAGCGGATCGGTCAGGTGGTACACCGCCGACGCCGCGCGCTGCGCATGATCGAGTGTGAGCGCGAAGGCTTCCTGCAAGTCGTTCGCAAGCCATGTGCGCAGCCGCAATGCCTGTTCCGTCGACGGCGCCGCGTGCGGCGCGAGATGAAGCGCGGCGACTTTGCGCGCGAAAGCCTGTGAGCTGACCACGGCGCGATTGAACCATGAGCCGATGCTCTCCTCCATATGCGCGGGCAAACTCAACTTGCATTCGCCCTTTTGCGCGTGGAGCAATTGCGGCGCCTCTGGATTGCCGATTACCGGATAGACGAGATAGGTGAACGACTTCTCGCGATCCGCTTCGTCGATTCGCGCATCCCACCACATGAATTTCTGAATGGGCGCCTCATTCGACGGCGCGTCTTTCTGCGTATCCGGCACCGCGCCTTTAAAGGTCAACCGGTTGGGTAGCCAACTGCTGGCTTCGCGCTCCTGTCCATCGGTCGCGAGGAACCCCGGCGTCCGTTTGATGGCGAAACCGAGGAAGTCTTCACGCGTGCCGCCTTCGGGCCAGTCGAAAGCCAGCAGGACGAGTGTCGGGGACAGATAACTGCGGACGCTGACATTCATCAGTTGCTCCACGGTGTCGAATGGAGCTTTAGTCTGGACGCACAGTTTGTTGGAATGGTGACAAGATACAAATTAAAAAGACGCTAGTTAACGGCGCGTTATTCGAAAACTTGAGAGATAAATTTAATACTTAAATGTGTTCCAGAATTCTGTAGTCATCGCTTAGTAATATGCGTGCGTAATACTCCGCAGCGCTGCAAGTCAGAGCATATTTCGCATAAAACGCGCTGCTCCCCATGAGGGCTGACGCGAAGGCCAGACCCGGGGGGTTAACATGACTATTCGTCATCGCATCACGCTATTGGTTGTTCTGATGTTCGTCGCCTTATCGGCAATCGGCGGCTACGCTGTCTACCAGACGCGCGGCAGCGCAGGCGAGGTGCGCAAGGTCACGGAAGGCGTCGTGCCCAGCGCGCTTGCTTCCGCCGATCTCGTGTCGCAAGTCAAGGACGTGCAACTCGCCACGATGACGCTGGTCTACGCGCCCGACGCCAACATGGTCGCCCAGGCGCAGGACGAACTGAACAAGAAGCGAGCTTCGCTGCAACAGGCGCTGGCGTTGCAGGACAAAGATGCCGCGAGCCACGCGCAGAAGGGGCTCGTTTCGCAGGCCAACGACAGTCTCCAGAACTATTTCTCCGCGATTGCCGAGACGGCCAAAATGAAGGCCGAGGGCAAGAACGAACTCGCGCAGGCCTATCTGTTTGCCAATGTCGCGCAATATCGCGACGAACTCGAAGGGATCGTCGAGACCTTGCGCGTCGAGAAGAATCGCGAGAAAGACGAGGCGATTACCACGCTGAACGCCACACTCGCCACGACAACCACGGCGATCGCCGCAGTCACGGGTATCGCGATCATTCTGCTGACTTTCATCGGCGCGCTGCTTTACCGCCAGATCACGCGTCCGCTCAGCCGCATGCAGGCCATGATGAGCGAAATCGCGTCGAGCCAGGATTTCACGCGGCGCGTTCCGGTCGGCCGGCTGGATGAGATCGGTCATTCGATCGTCGCCTTCAACGGCATGATCGAGAAGATTCAGGAAAGCTCGGCGCAACTCAAGCAGAAAACCGCTGACATTCAGGCGATGTTGCAGAACATGCAGCAGGGCATTCTGACAGTGATCGACGGCGCCGTGATCCACGCGGAGTACTCGGCCTATCTGGAAGACATCTTCGAAACGAAGGATATTGCCGGGCGCGGTTTGATGGATCTGGTGTTCGCGGACACCGACATCGGTTCGGACGCGCTCTCGCAAGTCGATGCGGCCGTGCATGCCTGCCTCGGCGAAGACTGCATCAACTTCGCGTTCAATCAGCATCTGCTGGTCGGCGAGATTTCCAAACGCATGCCCGACGGCCGCGTGAAGATTCTCGACCTGAGCTGGTCGGCGATTACCGACGAAAACGACGTGATCGTGCGCCTGATGCTTTGCGTGCGCGACGTTACCGAACTGCGCAAGCTCGCGGCGGAGGCCAGCGAACAGCGCCGCCGTCTGGACATGATCGGCGAAATTCTCGCGGTGAGTGAAGAGAAGTTCCATCACTTCATTGAGAGCTCGGCCGGTTTTATCAGCGAGAACGAGCGGATCATCCGCAAGCACTCGGCGGCGGATCACGCGGCGATTGCCGAGCTGTTCCGCAACATGCACACCATCAAGGGCAATGCGCGCACCTACAACCTGCAGCATCTGACCAACGTCGTGCACGAAACCGAACAGAGCTATCACGAGCTGCGCCAACCGGATGCGGGCCGTTCGTGGGATCAGGAGCATCTGATGCGTGAATTGACGCGCGTTCGCGAGGCTATCGAGAGCTACGCGAAGATCAACGAACAGAGTCTTGGTCGCAAGGGCAAAGGCCAGGCCAACGAGGCCGGCAACTCGGGCCATTACGTGATGGTCGCCAGGGAACATATCCAGCACACGCTTAGCATGCTGGAGCAGACCAACGCCGGCGAACTGCAGGAACTTCAGTCCATGCGTGATGCGCTGCGCCGCACGCTGCGGGCACTGGGTAGCGAAAGCGTGCGAGACGCGCTATCCGGCGTGCTGGATTCGCTGCCTTCGCTCGCGAGCGAGCTGGGCAAGCCCGCGCCGAGCGTGCGTATCGACGACAACGGCTACCGTCTGCGTGGCGAGGCGGGCGGCACGCTGAACAACGTGTTCATGCATCTGCTGCGCAATTCGATGGACCACGGCATCGAAACCGCAGAGACACGCAGCGCGCACGGCAAGGCGCCTGCCGGCTCGATCCGTATCGAAGTCGGCCTGGATAGCGGCGCGTTGCAGATCACGCTCAGCGACGACGGCCGCGGCCTCGCGCTCGAACGCATTCGCGGTATCGCAACGGAGCGCGGCTGGATTGGCCCTGACGACACGCTGAGCGACGAAGCGATCGCCGATTTCATTTTCCGGCCGGGCTTCTCGACCGCGGAAACGGTGACGGAGTTGTCGGGGCGCGGCGTCGGTATGGACGCGGTGCGCGATTTTCTCAAGCGCGCGAACGGCAGCATCGAACTGCGCTTTACCGATGATCAGAAGGGCGCGGCGTACCGTCAGTTCCAGACGATCGTCTGTCTGCCGGATAGCATCGCTGTCGATACGCTCGGCGTAGAAGCGCGCGGCGAAGCCGGCGCACTGCAACTCGACGCGATGGCGGACTGAGCGCCGCATCGGCGTACGTCGCGGCGGCATTTGAAGGAAACGGTTGTGATTCAACAGTATGTATTGGCGGTAGCAGCCAGCAGCGCGGTCACCGCGCTGCTGGCATTTGCCGCGCACAAGCTGCACAGCGCAAAGCTGACGGCACGGCTGCACGCGAAAGCGCAAGCGCGGATCGACACACTCGAGGCCGCCCAGGCCGGGCATGGCGCAGCGATTGCGGAGCGCGAGCGGGCGGAACAGGAACTGCAAGCGCTGACCACGCAGTTGCGCGACGAACTCGCGCTCCAGACGGCAAACGCCGAAGAACTGCGCGCCGCGCTGAAAGCGGCCACCGAGGACAAAGACCAACTGGCACATCAGGCCCAGAAGATCGCCGGCGAGGCCGAGCGTCTGAAGAGTCTCGGCGCGACGTTCGAGCGCTGGCACGAGCAGATGATTTCGCTCATGACGCAAAACAACGACATGCACGCGAAGAATCAGGAACTGTCGTCGATTGTGCGGCATGTGGTGATCGTGTCGCTGAACGCGTCGATCGAAGCCGCGCGGGCGGGTCCGGCCGGTCGCGGCTTCGCGGTGGTGGCGAGCGAAGTGCGCGCGCTTGCCGCGCGGTCCGAAGAGTTGTCGAAGAGCTATCGCGACAGCCTGCACCGCAACGACCTGACCACGACTTCCACGTTTCAGGACATTCAGGCGGGTGGCAAGATGATCGCGGCGTCGCTCGCCAGCGTCGAGTCGCTGGCCAATCAGTTTCATTCGAAGCTGCATGAGGTGGCGGTGTGATTTCGGTCCACGCCAAGGACAGCTTCGACCGCATTTTCCGCAAGGCCGCCCAGGCGCGTTTGCCGCTGGATGCCGGCGATCTGTGCGAGATCGCGCCGATTGCCGACGCCAGCGTTGGAGTATCCAAAGACACGCAAGTGGTCGTGTTGACCATTTCGTCGATCGTGTTCAGGTTGTTGCTGATTCTTCATTTCGACGAAGACGAGAGCACGCGCGCTTACTACCTCAAAGACGCCGCCGACGAGCGGCCGTTCCAGGAAGTCTTTCTGGAAATCTGCAATCTGTGTTGCGGGGCGATGAATCAGGAGTTGTTGCGCTACTTTCCGGACCTCGGCATGTCGACGCCTTACGTGCTGAACGCGCGTTGCCTGCCGCATCTGCATGAATTGAAGCCGGGTTTGCTGTCGTCGTATTCGGTCACGCTGAACGGCACCGTGCGGCTTGCCGCGACGGTATGCGTATGCGCCTATGCGCCGATCGACTTCGTCGCCGACACGAGCGCGCTCGAAGAAACCGGCGGCGAGCTGGAATTGTTTTGATTGGGCAAGCCATTGCCGCTGTGAGCAGGAACGCGAGATGAACATGAACAAACCGGTCAGCAAAGTGCTGGTGCTGGACGATTGCCCGGCTCACAAAGAAGCGCTGAAGCGCTTCTGCGACGAGAACAACCTGGTCGGCGTGAAAGTCGCCAAAAACCGCCTGCAGTCGGTCCTGCGCTCGAATATCGATCTGGGCGCGGTGTTGTTCTCCGAGCGTTACGGCGGTTCGCCGGAAGCCAGCGCCGAAATCGCGATCAGGATCAACGCGGTGCGCCCCGAGTTGCCGATCATCATGCGTCGGGATAACGACCCAGGCATGGACGACTTGCCGGAGGGCTTGCGACGCGTGGTGTGCGCCGCGTATGTCGCCCACGATATGGCGCCGCTGCGCCAGGTGATCGACGAGTACATCTTCAGCCTGGATTATCCGAACGCGCTGGTGCGTGGCATTGCCGACATGACACAAGCCATTCTCGGCGACGTGTTCAAGGATCTGACCATCACGTGCGACACGCCGCATATCGTGCGCGACCGCATTATCTTCGGCGAGGTGTTCAGCCTGATTCCGCTGGAAAGCGCATGGTGCCGCGGCTACATGATGATGCAGGCCGAAGAGACGCCGATCCTCGAACTGCTCGATCGTCACCAGATGATCGACAACACGCAGCGCGGCGAGGCGGATTTCCGCGATCTCAACAGCGTGCTCGGCGAGGTGACGAATCTGATCTGGGGTTCCTTCCGGAACCGCTATGTAGGCGATGCGGATGCCTGGGCACGCAGCCAGGTCCAGGTGCCGCTGCTGGTGAATCACAAGCACAAGTACATCTCGTTTGGCAGCGGCAATCCGCAACTGTGCTTCACGTACTGGTTGAAAGACCCGAAGTCGACCCGGGCGGTCAAGTTGCATCAACGTTTTGTGTTCAGCCTGAGCTGGTCGCCGGAGGACTTCAAGGAAGTCGCGGACGACGTCGGCGCAATGGTCGAGGCAGGCGAACTGGATCTGTTCTGAGTGTGGTCATAGGAAAAAACATGTCGAAAATTCTGGTGGTGGATGATTCGAGCACGGTGCGCGACGAAGTGGCCGGCTTTCTCAAGAAAAACGGTCTGGACGTCGACACGGCGGTGGACGGCAAGGACGGCCTCGCCAAGCTGAAGGCCAGCCCCGGCATCAAGCTGGTGATCAGCGACGTCAACATGCCGAATATGGACGGCCTGACGATGGTCGAGAAGATTCGCGGTGAGCTCGCGAACAAGACCGTCAACGTCATCATGCTGACGACCGAGAGCAGCCCGGCGATGAAGGAGCGCGGCAAGGCGGCAGGCGTCAAGGGATGGATCGTCAAGCCGTTCAAGGGCGACGCAGTGCTGGAAACGTTTCGCAAACTGGCGAGCTAGACGCGGCTGCGCAGTCCTCGCACGCAAAGGTGAGTGTTTTCGGGAGCCGTGTGCGCGCGTGGTTTTGACTCTGTTGCGCAGTCACTGCGGCGGCCGAAACACGCTATATAAGCGAATAAACCGGCCGGTCTGGCGATCGAGGCGATGCCTTTGGATCCGTTCGCCTGTTCAAAGGTGAGAATATTCGGGATCTTTCGAGTATCCATGTGACGGCGGCCAGAAAGCGTCGTTCACATTGAGGCATGCGTGATGCACGCGTGCGCTATCTATCAAGCCTCGGATTGAAAACGGTGAGCGGCAAGGTCGATCTGCACTCACCAGGCCGCTCTGTTTCAGCACGATGGTGTCGATGACCGGCACACTTCGATCACAATATCCGTCCCACGCGCGAGTCGCGCCTCTCCAGCGGCTGTAAAGCTGCGCGCACACGGCCGCTTACCTGGGTATGCAAATTAGTCCGCCGGATTTAAAGGTGAGGGTTTGCGGGAGTGGCCTGTTCCGGAGCACCCGTGCCACGCCCAGCATGCTGTTGCGGCCTGCCCCCAAGCTCGAAAGGTGAGCGTTTTCGGGAGCAGTTCAACGCGCACTTCACGCAGGATCCCAAGCGCTCCATGCCAAAGGTGAGTGTTTTCGGGAGCACGCGGGCAACGCGTACGGTGCGCCACACGCGCCGCCGCGTATCACGTTCCGCGTTGAAAGAGTTGGGAAGAAACTGGCAACCTTGGGGGCTGTTCCGCGTTTTGAGAATACCCGCATGCAGAGAAGATTGGCGACGCGGACGACAGCGGGCGCGGATTGACTATATCCGCACGCCAGGTGCCTGTCTCTGAAAAACGATCGTCTCCTGGAATCAGTTGGATGAGTCAGCATATTCTCTTCGTGGGCGCCGATGCCGGCTTGACTGCGGTGGTGGGCGAATCATTGCGCGGGCAGGGCTGCGGCGTGTCTGCACGTCCGCCTGGCGCGGGGCTCAAGCACGTGGTCGAGATGGAACGGCCTTCACTACTGGTCCTCGACATCTCGGCGCCGCATGGCGATGGCCTCGCTGTGCTGCGCGACTTGCGCATGGGCGGCAACGACGTACCCGTGATTCTGCTGTCGGCAAGCAGCAAGGCGATTGATCGCGTGATAGGTCTCGAGCTCGGTGCAGATGACTTCATGAGCAAACCCGCCGACCCGGCCGAACTGCTCGCCCGCATTCGCGTGTTGCTACGCCGCCGCGGCGCGGTTGCGCCAGGCGCTCCTGAGACCCGGCCGCCTTATCGTTTCGGCCGCTGCGAACTGAACTTCTCCGCTCGCGAATTGCGCCGCGACAACGAGCACTTCGCATTGCGCAGTTCCGAGTTTGCGTTACTGAAGATCTTCGTCAATCACGCGATGACCGTGCTCACGCGCATGCAGCTCAACGAGAAGCTGCGTGGCAACAGCGTATTGCATCAAGGGCGCAGCCTCGACGTGTCGATCTGGCGGCTGCGTCGTCTGATCGAGATCGATCCTTCGGAGCCGCGCTACGTGCAGACTGTGTGGGGACGCGGCTATGTGTTCGTGCCGCACGGCGAACTCGGCGCGGCCGAGCGCACCGTAATGGTCGCGCCCGGCGCGTAAATCAGCGGCGAGTCAGGGCAAAGGTGAGAGTTTTCGGGAGCACTTGATCCGCTCCGATGTTACTGCGTTTTTTGCTCATTACGCCGGTCTGGCGATCTCGCGAATGTCGGCAACCGGCGTTTGTCCGAATGCATCGCTCAATGCGTAATCGAGCAACTGGGTGGCGCATTGTTCGGGCGTCGCGAGTTGGCCGTTGCGTTTGAGGTCTTCGAATTTCTCGCGCATCGGGAACTGTTCGACTCCGCTGCCGCGAATCTCCGCCTGCATATTCGTATCGATCACGCCGGGCGCCAGGCTGCAGATGCGCAACGCACGGTTCGCGTCGAGCGAGACGGCACGCGCGTGGTGATCGAGCGCGGCCTTGGTCGCGCAGTAGATGCTCCAGCCGGCGTACGCATTGCGTGCCGCGCCGCTGGAAATATGCACGATGCGCCGGTCGGTGGCGTCGACGGCGGCTGCGGCGAGCGCGCTGGCGAGCATCAACGGCGTGGCGACATTGAGGCTCACCGCGTTCGCGATGGCCGCCGCGTCTTGTCCTTCAATCGGGCCAATCGGCTGCACCATCCCCGCGTTGTTGATCAGCAGAACGGTTTGCGCGCCGCTGGCGAATGCGCGTAGCGCATCGGTCGCGATCCATTGCGTGACGCGCGCGGTGTCGGCCAGTTCCAGTTCGATTTCTTCGAGCAGCGCCGGGAAGCGTGCCTTGAGCGTGGCGTGACGCGAGCGGGACAAACCCAGCACCGCGATTCCGCGAGCAAGGAGTTGTTCGGCGAGCGCCGCGCCCAGACCGCGGGTGTGGCCGGTGACGATCGCACGGATCGGAGAAGAGGTGGTCATGTCGGTCCTTGGGATCAATGGCTTGAGCGAGGCGGCCATTTTCTCACGCAAGATTTTCTTGCGCTCAGTGTCCAGCGTCATACGCTGACGGCCGGGCGCGTTGCCTCGGCCTCAGGGCGACCGGAAGCGTTCGCGGTATTGCATGGGCGTCGCGCCGATGCGCTTGGTGAAGACAATGCGCATGCGGTCCGCCGTGCCGAACCCGCAGTCGTACGCGATTGCCTTCAGCGCCGCGCCGCTGCTCTCAAGCAGCTTGCGCGCGGCATCCACACGGGCACGTTCGACGAATTCATGCGGCGTTACCCCGGTCTCCTGCACGAACACCCTCGCGAAGTTGCGCGCGCTCATACCTGCGACATCAGCCAGTTGCTTCACCGTGAAGCTCTCGCGAATCCGTTCCATGGCGTGTGCCTGGACTTTGGCGACCGGCGACGTCTCGTCGGCAGGTGCGGTCAGATAAGGGCTGAATTGCGATTGACCGCCTTGCCGCTGCGCGAACACCACGAGGCGTTTGGCGACCGCGAGCGCGATCTGCGGCCCATGATCTTCGGCGACCAAAGCAAGCGATAGATCGATGCCGGCCGTCACGCCCGCTGACGTCACGAGTGGTCCATCGCGCAGATAGATACGATCGAAATCGACGCGTGCGTTGGGGAATTGCGCCGCCAGTTGCGCCGCATGCTGCCAGTGTGTGGTGACGTTGTGGCCATCGAGCAAGCCCGCGTGGCCGAGCGCGAATGCGCCGGTGCAGATGGAACCGTAACGGCCGCACTGGCTGGCGACGTTCGCTAGCCAATCCAGTACGCGCGCATCCGGCGCGTGATCGGGCAGCGCCGGGCCGCCCGCGACCAGCGCGAGATCGAACGCGTGACGTGCTTCGCTGAAAGTAGCGTCGGCGACCAGCGTCATGCCATTGGACGCACGCAATGGCGCGGATTCCGCGCCAAGCAGCGTCACCTCGTAACGATCGTCGGGCGCGATGAACCGGTTGGCTTCGGAAAACACGTCGACGGGACCGGCGACGTCGAGCGCCTGCACCCCGGGAAAGATGGCGATCGCAACGGTGGGCATCGAAAACTTCCTTTGACGACGGACGGACTCCGCATGCCGCGGCAGTCAACGCGGTGCGTTTGGCAGTGTTCAACGGTCCACGGCGATTGTTTGCGACGATGCGTTGACCAATACTGGATTTCATCGGACGCGGCGCTTGAATGGTTGAAAAAAGCGCCGCGGACCAGCATACCAAACGCGCATTCAAATCACCAAGAACGCGCGTCCCGTTCATTCGAATCCATCACGGAGTTCATCACATGACCACGATCGCAGGCATTCAGATTCCCGACAGCATGATGGCGCGCGAAGCCACTCAACTCGTGCGCGATACCGAAACCGAGCTGCTGTACCACCATTCGCGGCGCGTCTTCCTGTTCGGCTCGCTGGCCGGCGCGCGCAAACAGCTGAAGTACGATGCCGAACTGCTGTACATCGGCGCGATGTTTCATGACATGGGACTGGTTGCGCCGTATAGCAGCGAGCACGACCGCTTCGAGGTGGACGGCGCGAACGCGGCGCGTGATTTCCTGCGGCGCTACGGCATTGGTGAGGACGACATCGATCAGGTGTGGAACTCGATCGCGCTGCACACCACGCCAGGCATTCCGCAGCATATGAAGCCGGTGATCGCGCTAGTCACGGCGGGCGTGGAAATGGACGTGCTGGGCCTCACCTACGATGAATTCTCCGAGCACCAGCGCCACGAGGTCATTCACGCGCATCCGCGGGGCGCACATTTCAAGGAAGGCATTATCGACGCATTCGCGCAGGGCACGATTCACAAACCGGAGACTACCTTCGGCAACGTGAAAGCGGACGTGCTGGCGGTGAAGGATCCGCATTATCATCGCGAGAATTTCTGCACGATGATCCTGGGTTCGGCCTGGAAGGACTGAGTTGAGTCTGTGCCGCGGGCAAAGAGTCCGACGCAGCCGCTTGGCGAGCAGTTCGAGACCGATGATTGCGACGAGCGACAGCGGGGCGACTTTGACGCCCGTGACGGACGGCATGCGCGGCCTCGGTGCTTGACTGGAGAACCACTCTTGTCACAGGGAAGCCGCGTTGCCTGTGGCTGCACCGACACAGGATAGGCCTGTTGCATCAATCACTTGGGTGGGCTGTGCGCAGGTTGTCCACAGCCTTGCAAACAATTTGTGGGGATAAGTTCAGGGGACGGCTGGAGGCGGGGATATGGCGCCTTCAGCGTCGACATAGCATGTACGTCCGCACCGAAGGCAAAACCGATCCCGTGCCTTAAGTCTTCAGCGGCGACGCAGCCGCCGCTTCCTGCGACTGCACCTGCAAAACCGCATCACGCTTATCGAGCAGGTGTTGCCGGAGAATCGCGCTCAGCTTCTTACCGTCACGCGCCTCAAGCGCCTTCAGCATCTCGTCGTGATCGTGAATCGCGCGATCCCATTTGGGAACCTGGAAATTCGACCGGAACCTGAGCGCTTGCAGGCGCCGGTTGACCGCCATATAAGTCTGCCTCAATGCCGAATTTCTGGCAGCCTCATTGATCTTGTCGTGAATCGCCTGATTGCGGCTGTAGTATCCAGGTAGATCGTTTTGCGTACGGCACGCGAGCATGGCGTAATGCAGCGCCTTGATCTCGCTGAGTTCTGCCGCCGTCATGCGCTCCGCGGCCAGTTCGCCGGAAAAAGCCTCGAGACCACTCATCAATTCGAAGGTCTCGCGCAACTCGGCCTCCGACATTTTCGATACCGACGCGCCGCGATTCGGCGAAATTTCGATCAGCCCTTCAGCAGCCAGAACCTTCAGCGCTTCACGCAATGGCGTGCGTGAAATGCCGAGCGTCTCGCACAGTTCGCGCTCGTTCAGTTTCTTGCCCGCTTCGAGCGCGCCTTCGACGATGAAGCGACGGATGTGCTCCACCACCGTGTCATGCAGACGCTGCCGCTCGACCTTCGGCATCAGCGGCGAAGGAGCGATGCCCGTCTCAAAACCAGAATTTTGCATACAAAAGCCCTCAACCTCTCATAGCGCGATTTTATAGGAAACTCAAGGATTAGTTAATAGCACGGGTAAACACGGGTGCCAGAAAGTGACGTTCGTCTTGGGTACGTCATCGTTCATCTGATATAGTTTTTTGAATGCAAAATTCAAATCGGAGGAGCCCAATGCTCAAGCTAGATTTTCACCCCGCCGGCCGTCATTTCCTGCAGATTCCCGGTCCGAGCCCCGTGCCCGACCGTATCCTCCGGGCAATGAGCTACCCCACCATCGACCACCGCGGGCCGGAGTTCGGCGAGCTCGGTCTGACGGTGCTCGACGGCATCAAGAAAATCTTCAAGACGCAGCAGCCCGTGGTGATTTATCCAGCCTCGGGCACGGGCGCCTGGGAAGCGGCGCTGTCGAACACGTTGAGCCCTGGCGACCACGTGCTGATGTTCGAAACGGGCCACTTCGCCACGCTGTGGAAAAAGATGGCGGACAGCCTCGGGCTGAAGCCGGAATTTCTCGGTCTGCCGGGCATTGAAGGCTGGCGCCGCGGCGTGCAGCCCCAAATGATCGAGGAGCGCCTGCGTGCCGACCCGCAACACGCGATCAAGGCCGTGTGCGTGGTGCACAACGAAACGTCGACGGGCGTGACCTCCGATATCGCCGCCGTGCGCCACGCAATCGACGCCGCTGGCCATCCGGCGTTGCTGCTGGTCGACACGATCTCGGGCCTTGCGTGCGCCGACTACCGTCATGATGAATGGGGCGTCGACGTCACGGTCTCGGGTTCGCAAAAAGGATTGATGCTGCCGCCCGGCATCAGCTTCAACGCGATCTCTCCGAAAGCCGTGGCGGCCAGCAAGCAGGCAAGACTGCCGCGCAGTTTCTGGGACTGGGCTGAAATCGTCGAGATGAACAAGACCGGCTACTGGCCGTATACGCCGAACACGAACCTGCTTTACGGCCTCTCGGAAGCGCTGGAAATGATTCTCGGCGAAGGGCTCGACAATGTGTTCGCCCGTCACGAACGTCTCGCCGAAGCGGCCCGCCGCGCGGTGCGCGCGTGGGGCCTGGAGATTCAGTGCGCCGATCCTGCCGTATACAGCCCGGTGCTCACTGGCGTGATGATGCCTGACGGTGTCGACGCCGACGCGGTGCGCAAGGTCATTTACGAACGCTTCGACATGTCGCTCGGCACGGGCCTCGGCAAGATGAAGGGGCGTATGTTCCGCATCGGCCACCTGGGCGACTGCAACGATCTGATGCTGCTCGCCACGCTGGCTGGCTGCGAAATGGGTCTGCGGCTCGCGGGCGTGCCGCTCAAGGAAAGCGGCTTGCCTGCCGCGATGGAATGGTTGAGCCAGGCGGCCACGGCCTTGGGGTTGAAAGTGGCGGCCTGAGCACGTGCCGATCTGCGTTCAGGCCTGAAAGTGGCGGCCTGAGCACGCGCCGACCTGCGTTCAGGCCGCAAGTGCCTGCCGGTACGCGGTCGGCGCCACGCCGACGCTCTCGCGGAAGCGGTGGCTGAAATGGCTGGCGTTCGCGTAGCCGCATTGCTCGGCGACCTGCGCGAGCGGTAGCGTCGTAGTCCGTAACAACGTGCGGGCGCGTTCGAGCCGCTGCTGCGCGATCCACGCGGCGGGCGGCAGTCCGAACGAAGTACGGAACATGCGCGCGAGATGAAATTCCGACAACGCCGCTACGCCGGCCAGCTCACCAAGCGTAAGCGTCTGCGAAAGATGGCTTTCGATATAGTCGCGCAGCCGCCGGCGAGTCGCGACCGACAGACCGCCTTTGAGCGACGTGTCCGTGCGGCGCACGCCTTGGGCGCGCAACAGCAGACTCAGCACCTGATGCGCGGTCTCGTTGGTGCGCAGCAAGCCGTCGGGGTTCTCCCAGTCTTCATTCGCAAGCGATTGGCACAGACTGGCGATGCGGGCGTCTTCGAAATACGTGCGATCCGCGAGCGTCAGTTCGCGCGGCTCGCGGTCGAGTTCCTGAACGGCGCGCTGTGTGAAATGCTCGGGCAGGAAGTACAGATGCATGAAATGCATGTGCCCGCGTACCCACCAGCGTGATTCGTGATCGCCGGGCAGCGCGCAGAGCCGCGACGGCGCGCCGTAATGCCCCGGCATTTTCTGGCGCTCGGTGCGATAGCCGCCGTCCAGATAGCACGACAGCGTGTGATGGCCGGGCCGTTCATAGACGGTCTCGGCTTCTTCCGTGTCGCGCGTCCAGACGGCGATGGCCAGCCGGTCGCCGAGCCACGCGAACCGGTCCAGATTGGCGTTCGCGCTGCTCAGCGTGTGACACACCGACTGAAGGCCGAACGGCGTTTCAGTGGAGTGGGTCGCGGGAGCGGGCGGTCTGGTGTTCACGAAGCGTGCGCATACTTGTCATGACTGAATGAGCGCCAGTATACGATGGCCCGCGTGGGCGGCGTGCGGCTACTGAAATGTGCGCAATCCTGGACAAGTGCGGCCAGCCAGGCTGCGGCATAGTGAGCTCCCCATATTCGCTGTTGCAGGCCTGGCCATGAATCTGTCGCTGTATATCTCCACCGTTCTGATCTGGGGCACCACGTGGATTGCCATCAAATGGCAACTGGGGGACGTGCCGCCGCCGGTGTCGATTGCCTGGCGCTTCTGGATCGCGGCACTGGTGCTGTTCGCGTTGCTACGTATCATGCGCCGGCCGATCTGGCCGCCGCGCGCCGCATGGCGATTCCTGGTTGCGCAAGGGTTGGCGCTCTTCTGCCTTAATTTCCTGTGCTTCTACTACGCAGAGCAGGTCGTGCCGAGCGGCCTCGTGGCGGTGGTGTTTTCCACGGCGCCGCTGCTGAATTCGATCAACGGCCGCCTGTTCATGGGCCGGCCTTTGCAACCCACGGCGATCGCCGGGGCGTTGCTCGGGCTCGTCGGCATCGTGTGCCTGTTCGTTCAGCAGATGGCGGGACATCTCGGCGATCACGCCGCCTGGTTCGGTCTGGGAATCGCGTTTCTCGGAACCTTGTGCTTTTCGGCTGGCAATCTGTTGTCGAGCCGGATGCAGTCGATGGGTTTGCACCCGTTCGCCACGAATAGCTGGGCGATGCTGATCGGCGCCGGCGTCCTGACGGTAGGCAGCGCATTGGCAGGCTTTTCGTTCGCCGTCGAGCCGTCCGCGCGTTATCTCGGCGCGCTCGCCTATCTCGCGATTTTCGGCTCGGTGATCGGCTTTACGGCCTATCTGATGCTGGTCGGGCGCATCGGACCCGAGCGCGCCGCTTACTGCACGGTGTTGTTTCCGATCGTGGCGCTGGCGGTATCGACGGTATTCGAGGGCTATCAGTGGTCCGCGCTGGCCGTGGTCGGCCTGTTGCTGGTGGTGGCCGGCAATCTGGTGGCTTTCGATCTCACGCGGCGTATCTTTGTGCGGCGCGTGCGCACTTCCTGACGGGCATTGTTCCGCGCAAGGCGGCGCGCTAATCCGCGCCTATCCACTCGGGCCGCTTTCCGAGGCTGTCGAACACTTCGAGGATCGTCGCCTTCACCTTCTGCACGGCGTTGCTTAGCAATGCCGTGTCGTGCCAGCACAGCGACAGGTCGCGCGAAAACAGCGGGTGGTCGACCTTGGCGAGCTTGAGCTTGTGTTCATCGAGTTCGACGTGCGCCGCCGTCCACGGCAAGATCGTTACGCCGAGCTTTGCCATCACCGCGGCAAACAGCAGTGCGGTGGAACTGGCCTCGAACAGAATCTCGCAGGGCTGCCCGGCCTCGCGCAGCGCCCACTCCACGCGGCTGCGAATCGTATTCGGTGCGCTCGGCAGGATCAGCGGCATGCGCGCCAGTTCGGCGATCGGCACGGGCTCCTGCGGCATCGCAAATTCCGGCCACGCAATCAGATAGAGCGCTTCCGTCAGCAGCTTCTGCGAGGCGACGCCGCGTGTCTCGACGGCGTCGACGACCACGGCCAACTCCACCCGTCCGCCGCCGATCAATTTGGCGAGGTCCGCACTCGGCGCTTCGATCAACTCCAGCGCGATCCCCGGATAACGATCGCGAATCGTGCGCGCGAGGGGGATGGCGACCATGCGCGTCGTGCTCGACGGCATGGCGACCGACACTCTCCCTTGCGGCAACTCCGCGTCCTGACGCAACAGTTCACGCGTGCCGTCGGCTTGCCGTAGCAATTCGACGGCGTGCCGGTACAGCGTCTGCCCCGCCGCCGTGGGCGCGACGCCATGCACGCTGCGCTCAAGCAGTTGCATGCCCAGATCGGTTTCCAGATTGCGCATCTGCTGGCTGATCGCGGGCTGTGCGATATGCAACGCCTCGCTCGCGCGCGTGACGTTGCCGCACTCCACCACCTTCACGAAATACCGTAGTTGCCGCAGGTCCATGCGCGTCGCTCGCTCCTTCATTCCATAACGAAATCCGATCGAGCTAGAGAAATATCATATTTTTCGATTATCGAGCGCGTTCTTATACTCAACTCACAAAAAACCGAAGCGTGCCCGCTCTGAACGGTGCGGCGCCGCTTCAGAACGGCCGGCTCACGCCGGCCAGGAGACAGGCATGGCCAAAGTAATCGCTGCATCGACGCCGGCGCTCAAGCCCCGGCGCACGCCCCTGACCCGCGAGCAGATCGGCGGCTTCTGGGCGGTCTACTCCGGCTGGGTGATGGACGGCGTGGATTCGGTGATCTACGCGCTGGTGCTGGTCCCGGCGCTTGCCGAATTGCTGCCCGCTTCGGGGATTGCCGCCACGCCCGGCAACCTCGGCATGTACGGCTCGATCCTGTTTGCGCTGTTTCTGATCGGCTGGGGACTGTCGTTCATCTGGGGACCGCTCGCGGACCGCTTCGGACGGGTCAAGACGCTGGCCGCGAGCATCCTGATCTACTCGGTATTCACCGGCGCAGCGGCGTTTGCGCACAACGTCTGGGAGCTGGCCGCGTTCCGGCTGATTGCCGGCATCGGCGTGGGCGGCGAATGGGCGCTGGCCGGTACCTATGTGGCCGAAAGCTGGCCGGAGGATCGCCGCAAGATGGGCGCCGGTTATCTGCAGACGGGCTACTACCTGGGGTTCTTCCTCGCTGCTTTGCTGAACTACACCATTGGCGCGACATACGGCTGGCGCGCGATGTTTCTGTGCGGCCTCGCGCCGGCATTGCTCGCGATTTTCACGGTGCTCAAGGTGAAGGAGCCGGGGCAGTGGCGCAAGGCCACGCACGGCATCGGGCAGACGAGCGCGCCGCCCGTGCGGGCTCGCCGGCCGTTGCTGGAAATCTTCGCGCCGGCGTATCGGCGTCGCACGCTGACTAGCGCGAGTCTCGTCGGCGTCGCGATCATCGGTCTGTGGGCGGGTTCGGTCTACGAAGCGAGCGCGGTCGTGACACTGGCGACGCGCGCCGGCATCGGCCGCGTCGGGGCCGTGCATCTCGCGTCGATCGGGGCGGCGGTGCTGTCCGTGGGGACGATACTCGGCTGCCTTGCCGCGCCCTGGCTGGCGGAACGGCTCGGCCGCCGGCTCGCGCTCGGCGCTTACTTTGCCGGCATGGCCGTGTCGATCGTGTTCGCGTTCGGCTGGGTTTTCTATCTGCCGAACGGACTCAACCTGTTCATGGTGTCGCTGCTGTTTCTTGGGTTTTTCGGCGGCAACTTCGCGATCTTCTCGTTGTGGCTACCCGAGCAATACCCGACGCGAATTCGCGCCACCGCGTTCGCCTTCAATGCGTCGGTGGGCCGCCTGCTCGGTGCCGGCGTCAACTTTCTGCTGGCCGCCGCGATTCACTGGCAAGGCTCGCTCGGCTTGCCGGTGGCGTGGACTGCGGCGGCCTTCGTGATTGGGCTGCTGATTCTGCCGTTCGCTATCGAGACGCGTCATCAGACGTTGCCGGAATAGCACACCTCTTATCTGTCGTCGTCAATTCGCTGGAGAGTCGGATGCAAGCGTTACAAGGAATCAAGGTCGTCGAGTTGAGCCGTGCGCTGTCAGGGCCGTTCTGTTCGATGGTGCTCGCCGATCTCGGCGCGGACGTCATCAAGGTCGAGCCGGGTCAGGGCGGCGATATGAGCCGGACCTGGGGACCGTTCGACCGCGGCGTGAGTACGTATTATCTGTCCTGCAACCGCAACAAGCGTGGAGTGTGCATCGACTTTCGCCATCCTGAAGGACTGGCCGCGATTCACCGTCTGATCGACGGCGCCGACGTGGTGATCGAAAACTTCAAGCCAGGCACCATCGACAGCATGGGGCTCGGCTACGACGTGCTGAGCGCGCGCAATCCGGGTCTTGTGATGGGCAGCATCAACGCGTTCGGCGCGGAAGGTCCGATGAGCGGCTGGCCGGGTTTCGATCAGATCGCACAGGGCTATTCCGGCCTGATGAGCCTGACCGGTTTCGCCGATGGCGACCCCACGCGCACGGGCACCGCGATCGGCGATCTGAGTTCGGGCATGTGGCTCGCTATGGCGATTCTGGCCGCGCTGCTCGAACGTGAGCGGACCGGGCGCGGCCAGCATGTGAGCACGTCGTTGCTCGCGAGTCTGGTTGGGCTCTTGAGCGTGCATGGTCAGCGTTACCTGAGCCTTGGCGACGTGCCGCGCCGCACCGGCAATGCGCACGCGGTGATCGCGCCATACGGCGTGTTCGAGACCGCTGACGGTCCGCTCAACCTCGCGCCGATCACGTCCGATATGTGGCTGCGGTTGTGCCAGTTGCTCGATCTGCCTGGATTGCCGGACGATCCGCGCTTCGTGACCAATGAAGCGCGTGTCGCGCATCGTGACGAATTGAAGGCCGTGCTCGAAGCGCGTTTGAAGACCCGAGGAAAGCGGGAGTGGACCGGGATGTTCATCGACGCGGGGCTGCCGGCCGGACCGATCAATACGCTCGACGAAGTGTTCAGCGACCCGCAGGTGCAGTATTGCCGACTCGTCGAGACGCTCGACCATCCGACGCTCGGCGCGTTGCGCCAGGTTGTGACGCCCGTGTCGGGTTCCGCTGCTTCGGACGGCGCGGCGCGGCACACGAGTCGTCATGCGCCGCCGCGCCTCGGCGAACATACCGTCGACGTGTTGCGCGAGGCGGGTTTCGACGCCGCGCAGATCGACGCGTTGCTTGCCGCAAAGGTCGTGCATCAGCTGGGCGGCTATCATTCGCTGGAGAAAGCCTCGGAACGCGCTGCGGGAGTCACACAATGAGTACGACGCACCCTTCACCATTTACCGTCACAATCGATATCGTCGATGAACGGATCGCCCGCCTGACGTTCAGTCATCCTACGCGAAGGAATGCGCTCAGCGCCGAGTTGCTGCAGGCGCTCGACACGCGCCTCGTCGAACTCGCTGCGCGGCGCATACCCGTCGTGATACTGGGCAGCGGCGTCGGACAGGACGTCTGGAGCGCGGGTCACGATCTCGGCGAACTGGCGCACGACCGCGATCCGATCGCCTACGGCAAGCCGCTCGAACAGGCGTTGCGCCGCGTGCGTGCGTATCCGGGCGTGGTGATCGCGATGGTGTCGGGTTCGGCGTGGGGCGGCGCGGTGGATCTGGCAATGAGTTGCGATCTCGTCGTCGCCGACGAGACCGCCCGTTTCGCAATGACCCCGGCGAACATCGGCTTGCCCTATACGACGAGCGGCTTGCTGCGGTTCTTCAACAACGTACCGATTCACGTGCTGAAGGAGATGTTCTTCACCGCGCAGCCGCTCGATGCGGCGCGTGCCGAGCGGTTCGGCGTGGTCAACCGGCTGGTCGGCAGCGACAGGCTGGAGGCAACGGCGCTCGACATGGCGCGTGGGATTGCCGGCAAGGCTCCGCTTGCGATTCAGGCGGTGAAGGAGCAATTGCGGATACTCGAGGACTTGCAGCCGCTGCCTGTGCAGGCGATGGAGCAGATCGCGGAGCTGCGGCGGCAGGCGTGCGAAAGTGCTGACTTCAGCGAAGGGTTGGCGGCGTTTTCGGAGAGACGGGCGGCAGTGTTCGGGGGAACGTGACATCGTTTGCCGATGCGCCGGTTGATTAAAAGGTGATGAATCAGATTGGCACGGCCGCACTGGTGGCCGTTTGAGGTGAGTATTTTCGGGAGCTAAAAAAGCGGTAGAGGACGCCACAGCAAGACGACGCTCGACCAGAACCCGCAACTCGCGCCGCAACTGAACGCATTGTCCGATGCGCTGAACAACGACACGATGCTTGAGATGAACAAGCAGGTCGACGTCGACGGCAAGCCGGTGCGCGAAGTCGCGGCGGAATTCCCGCGCACGCACAAGCTGCCCTGAGCGGAGATTTTCACAATGACTGTATTCGACTATCTATCGGCTAACTGGCCTGAATTGCTGCAACTCACGGCGCAACATGTATGGCTGGTGGGCATCGCGGTGGGCTGTGCGATTCTCGTCGGCGTACCCCTTGGTATCCTGATCAATTGGCATGAATGGCTTGCCGCGCCGCTGCTGAGCATTGCAACGGTGGTGCTGACCTTGCCTTCCATCGCGCTGTTCGGCTTGATGATTCCGGTGTTCTCGCGCTTCGGCCAGGGCATTGGCGCGGTGCCGGCGATTACCGCCGTGTTCCTCTATTCGCTGCTGCCCATCATGCGCAACACCTACCTCGCGCTGCGCAGCGTCGACGCCGGCATCAAGGAAGCGGGCATCGGCATCGGCATGACGGTGTGGCAACGGCTGCGCCTCGTCGATTTGCCGCTTGCCGTGCCGGTGATTCTCGGCGGCGTGCGTACTGCGGTGGTGATGAACATTGGCGTGATGACGATCGCCGCGGTAATCGGCGCCGGCGGTCTCGGCACGCTGATCATCCGCGCGATCGGCCAGAGCAGCATGATGAAACTGTTGGTGGGCGCCGTGCTCGTGAGCGTGCTCGCGATTGTTGCGGACCTGCTGCTGCAAGCGCTGCAACGCTTGCTGACCCCGAAGGGAGTACAAAAGACATGATCGAACTCGACAAACTGACCAAGACGTTTACTCAAAAAGACGGCCAGCAGGTGAAGGCCGTCGACTCGGTGAGCCACCACGGTGGGCGAAGGCGAAATCTGCGTATTTCTCGGCCCCTCGGGCTGCGGCAAGACCACCACGCTGAAGATGATCAACCGTCTGATCGCGCCGACCTCAGGCCGCGTGCTGATCAATGGTGAAGACACGTCGGGTCTGAACGAAGTCGAATTGCGCCGTCACATCGGCTACGTGATCCAGCAGATCGGCCTGTTCCCGAATATGACGATCGAAGAGAACATCACGGTTGTGCCGCGCCTGCTCGGCTGGGACAGGAAGCGTTGCCGCGAACGGGCCACGGAGTTGATGTCGATGGTCGCGCTCGAGCCGAAGCAGTATCTGAAGCGTTATCCGCGCGAACTGTCGGGTGGCCAGCAACAGCGCATCGGCGTGATTCGCGCGTTGGCCGCCGATCCGCCGGTCCTGTTGATGGACGAGCCGTTCGGCGCGGTCGACCCGATCAATCGCGAGTCGATTCAGAACGAGTTCTTCCAGATGCAGCGTCAACTGAACAAGACGGTGATCATGGTGAGCCACGACATCGACGAGGCGATCAAGCTCGGCGATCGTGTGGCCGTGTTCCGCCGTGGCCAACTGGTGCAATACGATCATCCGGATACGCTGCTCGCGCATCCGCGCGACGAGTTCGTCGGCGCGTTCGTCGGTCAGGACAGCACGTTAAAGCGCCTCTTGCTGGTGAAGGCCGGCGACGCCGCCACGCACCCGGACACCGCCCGCGCCGATACGCCGGTGGCGCGCGCATTCCAGATGATGGACGACAGCGACAGCCGCTATCTGACCATTGTCGACGAGAAGCAGCAGGCGCTCGGCTATGTGACGCGCCGCGCGGCGCGCACGGGCGAAGGCGTGTGCGGTGATCATCTGAGCGCGTTCAAGGCGACGGTCAGCGCGGACGAGAATCTGCGCATCGTGCTGTCGAAGATGTACCAGTTCAATTCGTCATGGATGCCGGTGCTGGACGGCGACGGCCGTTATGTCGGCGAAGTCACGCAGGATTCGATTGCGGACTATCTGAGCTCAGGCCGTTCGCGCAGGCAGACCGGTCAGCCTGCGATCGTCTCGCCCGCCGTCGCCGCAGCGGAGGCAGCCGCTGCGCAGGTTGCAACGGCTGATCACGCGTGAAATCGGCGGGTGGGTCGAAGTGCGTGAGTACGCCGCCTCGCCTGAAGACGACGCCCGTGAGAAAATTCTGAGTTATCGATGGGCGCCTAACGTCGCTCGCGTTCGCCCCGATCACGAATAGACGGCAACGCACGATCGGTATATAACGACGTGAAAGGACGGCTTGTTCACCAATGCATCAACAGGAGCGAAGTTTCATCATGACGCAAGACGTAACGCCCAAACCGCCCACCGGCGACCGGCCCGAGTTGGAGCACCTCGACGCAGCGCTCAGCCATGTGGATCAGCAGGTATCTTCAGGCAGCATTGCAACCGGTGCCGCGAAGGGCATTCTATATAGCCTGATCGAAACGCTCGGCACGTTTGTCGGCGACCCCGATCTGCCAGAGCACGCGCGCTCGGGTTACGAGGGATTGCTGGAAGCCGCTCGCGAATTACGCGCGAAGCTGGACCACTAAAGGCGATGGCGCGCCGCTGGTGTGGCTTGTGGGTGGCGCGATTCGTCTTGGCATGCTTGCCGATGTGGCAAGGCCGCTGCCATTGCATGGCGTGACGGCAAAGCGGCGGCGAATTGTCGTTGCGACTCACCGCCGTCTTTAGCTGCTTCTAGCCACTTCTAGCCGCTGCATTTCGGCGGCACCCTGTCTATGATAAAAAGGCGCACTGTCTCCAACATTGCGCCTTTTTTATGCTCTCTGCGTCTGCTATCGCGTTGCTGGCCCTCGGCATTGTCGTCGTGCTGATTACGCCCGGGCCTACCAATACGCTGCTTGCCGCAGCCGGCTTGCGCCAAGGCGTGCGGCGCTCGCTGCCGTTGATCGCCGCCGAACTGGGTGGTTATTTCATCTCGATCTCGGTGTGGGGGCATTTCCTCGTCAAGGCGGCGCATGCGCTGCCCTGGTTGCCCTCGCTGGTACGCGTGGCGGCCGGTTTATATATCGCCTATCTCGCCGTCGACATGTGGCGCGCGGCAGTCGCGTTGCCTGACTCGGCGCAGCAGGCGAGCGGCATGCGCACGTTGTTCGTGGCGACGCTGCTCAATCCGAAAGGCTTGCTGTTCGCCGGCACGATCTTTCCGGCTATTGCCTTCGCGCAACTGCCGGCCTACGTGTTCGCAATGCTGATGTTCGCGTGCCTGGTGGTGCCGATCGCGCTCGCGTGGATCACGTTCGGTGCGGCGCTCGGCAGCGGCAGGCTCACCTGGCTGAATCCCGTGAAGGTGCAGCGCGGCGCTTCCATTGTGCTCGGCGTGTTTTCCCTGTCGCTGGCGTGGGCGGCGCTGCATTGAGCGCGGCGATAATTCCGCATTCAGGCAGCCACGCCGGCGCGCAAGCGGACTTCATTCGAGACGTCGTCTGCGCTTAGCGCGTCGAGCCATTCCGGCGGCGCGGCGGTGATTTCCAGTTGCGGTGTGCCGTGCCAATCCGCGCAGCGTTGCAACGCGCGGCGCAGATCGCCGGCAAGACGGGCGCTTAGTCGCACGCCCGGTTCGATGTGCAGCGACTTCAGTTCGAACACACCTTGGGTTCGATGCGCTTTCGCATCCACGCGGCCGACCAGACGCCCACGGCTCAGCAGCGGCAACACGAAGTAACCGTATTTGCGCTTCGCAGCGGGCGTATAGCATTCGATCGCATAGTCGAAGTCGAAGAGCGCAGCGGCGCGCTTGCGGTCCCACACCACAGGATCGAACGGCGACAACACCGTGGTCACCGTCGAGGTGAGCTTGCCGCTCGCGGCATCGTCGAGTATTGCGGCGAAGTCCTCGTGGACGAACGTGTCCTGCTTCCAGCCCTCCACGCGCACCGGAATCAGTTCGCCCTGGTCGGCGAGCGCATGCAGTTCGTCGCGGTACGGCCGGCGCGGCAAGCGGTAGTAGTCTGCGACCCAATCGGCGCGCGCGACACCGAGCGCGCGGCAGGTGCGGCGCAACACTTCTTCGGTTACGGTGTGCGCAGGCGGCAGATCGCGTGCGTCGTCCCAATCCGGTAGCACGCGTTCGGTCAGATCGTAGACGCGGTGAAAATTGCGTCGCTCGGCCACCATCAATTGTCCGATCGCGAACAGCACTTCCAGATGGCGTTTCTCCGGCTTCCAGTCCCACCAGCCGTTGCCTTTGCCCGCCTCGCGGGCGAAATCCGCCGAGCGTACCGGACCGGTCGCGCGAATGTGCGCGAGCAGTTTCTCGATGTCCTTGCGATGCTTCTTGTGCCACTCGGCCGCATATTTCCAGCCCATGCCGCTCGGATCGAGCATGCGATGGCGCAGCAGCCCGTAGTCTTCGGTCGGCACGAAACAGGCTTCGTGCGACCAGTACTCGAACAGCTTGCCTTCGGCGAGATGCTCGTCGAGCCATTGCTGCGGATAAGCGCCGAGCCGGCTGAACAACACGAGGTAAGGGCTGCGCGCGACCACATGGATCGTGTCGATCTGCAATTGCGCCATGCGGCCGATCGCGTCGAGCACGTCGGTCTTGACGGCTTTGCGGCGCGGCGGTGTCAGCAAACCTTGCGCGGCCAGATGCAGGGTTCGGGCGGCGGAAAGCGGAAGAGTCTTCACGCGAATGTGGATCAGTAAGTGACTGCGATGGGAGCGGACACAAGGACAAGGTCCGGCCTGGATCAGCAGCCGTTACTGTAGCGTGAAGCCGCCAGACATGCCGTTACCACCCGCGGCCGTGATGCCGGTCCCAGCCGCGATGACGGCCATGATCGTGATGCCAGCGGCGGCCGCGATAGTAATCGTCCCGGTAGCCGTAACCGTAGGCCGGTCGCGGCGCGTATACGACTGGCGGAGGCGCATAGACCGGCGGCGCGGCGTACACCGGCCCCGGCGTGTTGACGAATACGCCGACGTCCACCTTGGCCGAGGCGGCAGTCGAGGCGCAGGCGGCGGCAAGGCCGATGGCGGCGAGAACGATCGCGCGTTGGAACATGCTTGTCTCCTGTCGAATGGCTGACATCAATATTACGAGACAGAAAGCAAGACAGGTGCAACGAGTTGAAGGCTTGTGTAACGGCAGGTTACCCGCCCTTACGGCCACCGGACGCCGGCCGCAAGGGCGGTCGCGGCGGTTTAGCGGACGTTCGTTCAGGCGTCGAGCGGGACTGCATCGCCCGCGGCAACCGCCAGCAGCTGATGGATCTGGGCAACCACGGCAGCGCCTTCTCCGACGGCCGCCGCCACCCGCTTGGTCGAGCCGGCGCGCGCGTCGCCGATCGCGTACACGCCTTCGACCGTGGTGGCGAGATCGCAGACCGACGCGCCTTCGGCGCTCGTGCCGGTCAGCACGAAGCCCTTGGCATCGAGTTCCACGCCGCAGGTGCGCAGCCAGTCGGTATTCGGGTCCGCGCCGGTGAAGAGGAACAGATGACGCGTGTCGAAATGATCGGTGCCGTCGGGCAACGGTTTTTTCAGGCTGACCGATGACAAACCGGTTTCGTCGGCGTCCAGCCTGCCGATCTCCGAATTCGGATGGACGAACACGTTCGGCAACGAGCGGATCCGGTCGATCAGATAGCGCGACATGGTGGCTTCAAAGCCGCTGCGCCGGATCAGCACGTGGACCTTGGCCGCATGCGTCGCCAGATAGACGATCGCCTGACCCGCCGAGTTGCCGCCGCCTACCAGCACCACTTCCTGGCGCTTGCACAGCTTCGCTTCGACGGGCGACGCCCAGTAGTAGACGCCGCGCCCCTCGAAACGGTCGAGCCCTTCGAGCGCCGGGCGCCGGTAGACCGCGCCGCTCGCGATCACAATGGCGCGCGCCGTGATGTGTCCACCGCACTTCAGTTCCAGCCGATGCGGCCGCTCCGCGCAATGCAGCGCCTTCACGTTGACCGGAATCGCGACGTGCGCGCCGAATTTCTGCGCCTGTACGAAGGCGCGGCCTGCCAGCGCCTGGCCGGAAATGCCGGTCGGAAAGCCGAGATAATTTTCGATCCGCGCACTCGCGCCGGCCTGGCCGCCCGGCGCGCGGCTGTCCAGCACGATCACCGACAGACCTTCGGAGGCCGCGTACACCGCGGTGGCAAGCCCGGCGGGCCCGGCACCGACGATCGCGACGTCGTACACATGCGCATCGTCGAGATCGGGCAGCAGGCCGAGGCACGTGGCGAGTTCAGGCATGCTCGGATGACGCAGCACCGAGCCGTCCGGGCAGATCACCAGCGGCATGTCTTCTTTTTGCGCGGCGAATTGCTCGATCAGACGCAGCGCGTCTTCGTCGCGTTCGTCGATCACGGAATGGGGATGGCCGTTGCGCGACAGAAAGCCTTGCAGCATGACGAGCCGCGCATCGTTACTGTTGCCGATCAGGATCGGGCCGCCGGCGCCCTTTTCGATCAGCGACACGCGCCGCAGGATCAGCGCGCGCATGATGCGCTCGCCGAGTTCCGCTTCAGCGACGATCAGCGCACGCAGTCCTTCCGGCGGAATCAGCAACGCCTCCACCGAACTGAGCGCCATGCCGTTGACCAGCGCCGGTCGTCCCGACAACTGACCGACTTCGGCGAGAAAATGCCCTGCGCCATGCTCGCCGATCAGGACTTCACGCCCGATGCCGTCGCGCTGATACACCTTCACGCGTCCTTCGAGTAACACGAACATGCCGGGACCGGTGTAACCGGTTTCGAACAGCAGTTCACCGGCTTTCCATTGACCGATCTCGCCGAACCGCCGCAGGCGATCGATCTCCGCGCAGGTCAGCGCGGGGAACATCTGATGCATGCGCGTGGAGAGAGATGAAAACGGCGCGTCGGCGACGACGGCTTGCTGTTGCACTTCCCCTTGTTGTCCTTCAGCTTCTTGAGTCGAAAGCATTGAACCGCTCCTTCGGTGTTCATTGACGGATCGAACGGGAGGCGAAGCGGCGCGGCGCCCAATGGCGCGAATGCAAGTGCGCTGCTTGCGCTACACAGCCTTCGGCGCGACGTCTTCGACCGCCACTTCGGGCGGCGGCATGTCGGGCAGCGATTCCACCGGCTTGCCCGAGTCGCGCCAGGCTTCCATGCCGCCGCGCAGCGGCAGCACGTCTGAAAAGCCGGCTTCGTTCAATTGCTTGGCCATCCATGCCGCGGAAATCTCATTCGGGCAGGAACAGTAGATCACCAACTTCTGATCGCGCGGATAGCTCGCGACGATCTCGTCGAGTTGCCGCTCGTCGGCGAATTGCGAGCCCGGAATCACGAATGGATCGAGCTTGCGCTTCTCGTGCGAGCGGATGTCGAACAGCACCGGCGTGTTGCCGGCTTTAACCAGCGCGGCCAGTTCGTCGACTTCGATGCGCGCGGACGCGAGCTTCGCGATCAACTGGCGCCGGCGTATCCAGCGATAAGCCGCATACGCCAGCAGCAGCGCGACGGCGACCAGCGCGGCTGTGCGGCCGAGGCGCCCGGCCAGGGCGAACAGCATGTCGATCTGCCGCGCGAACAACGCACCGATAATCAGGCCCGTGCCGGACCACAACGCGGCGCCGATGCTGTCGTAGGTGAGAAACGTGCGGTAGCGCGTGCCCATTGCGCCGGCCATTGGAATCGACACGATCGACAGGCCCGGCACGAACTTGGCCACGGCCAGCACGCGCACGCCCCAGCGGCCGAAAAAGCGTTCGGTCTTCTTCACACAGGTGTCGCGCGAGAGCGACAGGCGGCAAATCGCTTTCAGCGTATTGCCGCCGTACATGCGGCCGGCGAAATACCACGCGCTGTCGCCGATCAGCGTGGCGAAGATCGACAGGATGAGCACCGGCGCCAACTGTGTGCCCACGGAACCGGGATGCATGGCCGCCATCGCCCCGAACAGCACGAGCGACGGCATCGCCGGAACCGGCAGCCCGATCGAGGCGGCGAGGACGTTCACGAAGACGAGCGCCGGCCCATATTGCTCGACGAGATCATGTAGCATCGGCTTACATCCGCAGCCCTTTCGGGCGCGGCGCAGGTAGGGAATGCAAAGGAGAATGCAAGGATTATGGACGCATTTTCGAGACGTGCAAACGCCTTGAAAAGACGCCCGTTATTCGGCCGTTGGAAGCGCTATTGCGGGCACAATGAACCGCTCGAAAAGCGCATCAGGAGCGCAATTCGAACAACGCGAAAAGGTTTGAAATCCGAGCCGCATGCTAATGCGGAAATAATGCCCGATTGACGTCCCCTAGACGCCCTCTCGGCAAGCAACTGAAGACCGGCGATGCTCACACGCGGCATTCGCACTCAAGTGCGAATGCCGCGTGACCTCTGTTATTGACGGTGGTTGTGCTGTTCGCCCGGCAGTTCGGCGCCGTGCGCGCGAATCGCGGCAATCAGTTCGGCTGGCGTGATTTCGTAGCGCACTTCGCGGTGTATGCCTGGCTTGCGCTCATCGACTTCGATCAAAAGAATGCCTTTGCCGTCTTCTGTCGATTCGAGGCGCAGCGAGCGGAGTTCGCGCGCCGTTGCGTCGTCGTATTCGGTGAGCAGGGCCATTGACCCGGAGGACCCGGTAGTGCGCATCGAAGTTGTCCTTGTTCCGTTGTTGATCGAACCATTGTACGGGCAGGATAGTGCGGCGTCTGTCGCACCGCAGTCACGCTTTACGCATTTGCCCGTTCACTTGCCGGCGTGCCGTACGCGGCCAGGCGCGTTGACTGGCGCGGCTCGCCGGGCAATGCGCGGCGTGACGTCCCGCCGTGACAACCAGTTTAACGCGACTCCCGGCAACGACGGATGCATTTTTCGTGCCCCGTGGCGGTGCGCATCTTCTCCATGACTGTCATGCTGTTGACGCGTGCGGCGATTAAAGGAAGCACGCGAGCCGTGGCTCGTCGCTCCGCATTTGTGCATCCCGCAGCCAGGCTGCGCGTGGACAGGGCAATTCGTTGCCGAAAATGGTGAGCGCGTCGTTGCAGCGGGTCAGCGCGTCGAAGGCGTAGCGGTTCGACCCGGCTCGACAGTCATGCAACCAACTGCGTCCGCAAAAAAATAGCCCGTCCGTGAGAAGGACGGGCTGCTAAACGCCGTTGTTACTTGGGTCAGCCTGCCCTTGCAACCAACTGGGCGCTGACGGGTTCCATCCTGCTGCGCCAATAGCGGGCTGTCGAGGTGGGAGTAACGCCGATCTATCAGATCATTGTGGCTTCGTCATGCTCCAGATCGCGTGCGACGGCCGGCACATTGCGTCGCTTGATGTCGGCGGTTTGCGCGGCATCGGACGTGAGCGCCTGAGGGCGCGTCGCGCCGCTGGCGCGTTGCGCGGGCGCGGCGTGCGCGACGCTGAACAGACGCACCGCCTCATCCAGCACATCGGCCTGTTCCGCGAGACGCTGCGCGGTGGCCGCCGCCTGTTCGACGAGCGCGGCGTTCTGCTGCGTGGCGCCATCCAGATGCGAGACCGCCTGATTGACCTGACGAATCCCTTCCGCCTGTTCGCTGCTGGCATTCGCCACGTCCACGATGATCGACGACACGCGGCCCACCGCTTCGTCGATCACACGCATTTGCGAGGTGGTGCGCGCGACCAGTTCGGTGCCTGCGGCGACTTCGGTCGCACTCGCTTCGACCACCGACTTGATTTCCTTCGACGACGCCGCGCAGCGTTGCGCGAGCATTCGCACTTCGCTCGCGACCACGGCGAACGAACGGCCTGCTTCGCCTGCTCGCGCCGCTTCGACGGCCGCATTCAGCGCAAGGATGTTGGTCTGGAACGCGATGCCGTCGATCACGCTGGTAATGTCCGCGATACGCTGCGACGCCGCCGTGATGCCGGCCATGGTCTGCTCGACCTGGCCCGCGATCTTGCCGCCGACCGCGGCCGCCGCCTGCGCGTCTCTCGCCAGATCGAGCGCGCGCACGGTCGCGTCGGCATTAGCCTGCACGGTGGTGGTCAGTTGTTCCATGGTGGCGGCGGTTTCCTCGAGCGATGCCGCCTGCAACTCCGTGCGCCGCGCGAGATCGACATTGCCGCTGGAAATTTCGCGCGCGTTGTCGAGCATGCCGGTGATTTGCGCACGCACGTCGTAGACGATTGCCGCGAGATTCGCCTTCAACTGATTCAGTGCCTGGAGCACTTCGCCGAGGTCGTCGTGGCGCGCGATGTGCAGATCGGCGGTCAGATCGCCCGCGGCGAGACGCGTGGCGAACCCGGACATCTCGCGGATCGGCGCGGCGAGTTGCCGCTTCAACAGTTGCCAGGATACGAGGCCGACTGCGGTGGTCACGCCGAACGCAATCCAGAACTGCGCAGGCGGCGCGCCTTGCCATGCCGCGAGTCCGGTCAGCAGCAGCGCGAGCGACGTGATCGCGTAGCCGGCTGCCGCGCGCGTGGCGACAGGAAGGCGCATGAGCGCCTGCAGACGCCCCAGCAGGCCGGTGCGCACCACCACGCCGCGGCGCAGCTTGATGCCGCGCGCCTCGCCCGTTCGCATGCGCGCGTACAGCGCCTCGGCGGCGCGTACCGTGTCACGCTCCGGTTTCACGCGCACGCTCAGATAGCCGACAACGGCGCCTCTCTCGACCACCGGCGTGACGTTGGCATGCACCCAGTAGTGGTCGCCATTCTTGCGGCGGTTCTTCACGAGCGCGGTCCACGGACGGCCGTCGCGGATCGTCGCCCACATGTCAGCGAATGCCTCGCGCGGCATATCCGGATGACGGATGAGGTTGTGCGGCTGGCCGATCAGTTCGTCGCGCGTAAAACCCGAGACGGCGATGAAGGCGGGATTGCAGTACTGGATGCGGCCGGTCAGGTCGGTCGCGGAAACAAGCATCTGTAACGAAGGGTACTCGTACTCGTGCCCGGTGACAGGCTGGTTGTTGCGCATGGCTTTCCTTGCTGATGCAGACGCGCACGTGCGCGCAATGCTTACTTGGTCGCAAGGATTAACGGCATTTAAGCCCTCCGGCTTGAGGGTTTCCCAGTAAACAATTCAGGTTTAAGGGGCTCTGGGCCCTTAACGCAAGGTTGTCTGATATGTGCCGGGGCGGCCCCGCGAAACGGTGCCGGATGCGTCGCGCGATACCTTCAAAAGGGCTACACTGCGCCCGTATAAGGCCTGCAGACGTAGTTCGTCCCTCGATTCCGCAGTGGTCTGCCTGCACGAATCCGCTACACACGCGAGCTGATGCAGAAGATCCTCGACCGTACACAAGAGTCCCTGGCGCTCGCTTTCGCCACGCTCGCGCAGAACGCAAAGCGTCAGCAGCGGGCTTATCTGGCGACAATCGGTTCGCTCATGCTGATCGTGGCGATCTTCGCACTCGTGCTGGCTGTCGTTGCCGGGCTCGCGCAACTCGACTATCGCCGCACCTTCGCTTCGCAGAATGCAACCGACATCTCCCTTCTCCTGCACCAGGAGGAGTCGTTTTCGCGACGCGTCGAGCTCACGTTCGATTATTACTACACCGCTCCCCAGGTGCGCAGCGCGCCGGATGCCGTTCAGCAGTCGATCCGCCGGACCGGCGCCGTGCGCGGCAAGGTGGACAGGATCGATGCCGGCTTCGACTTGCTGGTCGGCGAAGCCACCACCGCGGCCTGGGGGCCGCAACTCGGCGAGAAGCTTGGCCGTTTGTACGAAGCGTCGCAGTCGACGCTTGCGACCCAGCAGGCGTTCGAGTTGCAGCAACGGGCCACGCTGGTCGGGCTGAAGGAAGACTATGCCGTGATCCTGCCTTCGCTCGCGCAACCGGTGGCGGGAAAGGCCGCCGCCGCGAACCTGTCCGCTGTGCCCCAGCGGCAACTGGCTCTCATCCGGACGCTGCGCGAAACGCTCGAACGCCAGCTCGAAGCGCAAACCGGCAGGCGTCTGCCCGGCAAAGGCGAGCGCGTCTGGCTTGGACCCTATCTCGATCCGCTGGAGAACGTGCCGGTGATTTCGGCTGTGAGCGTCTATTACGACGGCGGCACGCCCACTACGCTCATCAGCATGAATATTCGGCTCGACGTGCTCGCGAGGCGCATCGCGCCGCCGGGCGACGAGGGCACGATACTGCTGATGGCCGCGGATCGTCGCATTATCGCGTCCTCGAAGCCGCTCGGCGCGCAGACCGGCACAATGCTGCAACAGACAGTGGCCTCGACGCCGTCTCACGTGTTTCATTACGGACGTGAAGGCGTGATCTTTCATGAGCCGCTGGGGCCGGGGTTCGGCTTCCTGGTCGGCTATTTGCCGTGGGGGGCGCTCGCCGTCGCGCTTGGCTGGCAACTCGCGGTGATCGCCGCTCTCACGGCGTTGATCCTGCTGGCGGTTGCGCTGACGGCGCGCTATTTCGGCTTTCGGCTGTTGCGCAATGCGTTTGCCGAAACCTCTCGCTCACTGGAAAGTGAAACCATCAATCACGTGCTGGTCAGTGCGACGCCGGTCGGTCTGTGCGTCGTCCGCCAAAGCGACTATTCCATTCTGACCGCCAACGCGCTGGCCGCAGAGTTGCTGAGTATCGAGCCGGGCAGCAACCGGTTGCCGCCGCATATCGTGGGCGAGTTCCTCGCGCAGACGCCCGGCAAACCTTCGGCCGCGACGATTGCACGGATCGCCGTTTTCGTTGTGGCCGCACGGCCGCAGTCGCAGGCTTCGCCACCGCCGGAAGAAAGCGGCACGCCCGCGCGGTTTTTGCAGTTTACCTATGCACCCGCGCGCTACGCGGGTGAGAACGTGCTGTTCTGCGCAATTCTCGACGTCACCGCCCAGACGTTACTCGAACAGCAATTGCGGCACGCACAGCAGACTTCGGACGCCATGATGCGTGCGCGGACGAATTTCTTCGCGGCGATGAGCCACGAAATCCGCACGCCGTTGAACGCGTTGCTCGGCAATCTCGAACTGTTCGCGCGCACGCCCGGTCTCGAGGCGCATTCGCAGCGGCTTGCGACCCTGGGTGTCGCGTCCGACGCGCTGCGCCGCGTCGTCAACGACATTCTCGACTTCTCCAAGATCGATGCGGGCGAGATGCTGCTGGCCAACGAGCCCTTCCGGCCCATCGACGAATTTGAAAATATCGCGTTCTCTCAAGCGCCGTTGTGCGGGGACCGCGCGGTCCGTTTCTATGCACTGCTTTCGCCGACGCTCGACTGCACCCTGATCGGCGATCGCATGCGCATCGCGCAAGTCGTCAACAACCTGCTGAGCAACGCGTTCAAATTTACGTCCTCCGGCAAGATCACGCTGTATGCGGAAGTGAAGGACGATCCGCAAGGCCGCCCGACGCTCATCTGCAGGATTTCGGACTCCGGCGCCGGCATGAGCGAGGAGCTGCTGGCACGTCTGTTCAAGCCGTTCGTGCAAGGGGCGCTGGGTACGTCGCGCGGAACGGGCGGGACCGGTCTGGGGCTCGTGATCTGCGCGCGGCTATGCGAATTGATGGGCGGCCGGATCTCCGCCGAAAGCGTACCCGGCGTGGGCAGCGTGTTTCATGTATCGATCCCGCTCGTCGCGGTGCCGGGCGATCAGCGCACGCCGGTCACGATCCCCGCGTGGCGCGGGACGGCGCTCGTGCTCTGCACGGAGCGGCAGGCGGGCGAGTTTCTGGACGGCTGGCTTCAGCGAGCGGGCTGGTCGAGCCATACGGTGACGTCGCTGGCCGGCGCAGAGGCGTGGTTGAAAGCGAATCGCCCAGTGGTGTTGATTGTGTCCGGTGAATACGATCTTGAGGCGATTGTCCGCTTGCGCGCGTTGCAGGCGGTCGGGGCGGTGTGGATCACGAGCGGTGGCCCGACCCGGCCAGAGGCGCGCGCTCAGGGTGTACTCGAAGTGAGTGAATTCAGCCGGACCGCGTGTCTGACGGCAATCGAGCTGGCCGTCGAGGGCGCCTCCGCCGCGACGGACGAAGCGCCCGCGGCCGTCTCCGCCTTGACGCCTGCTGTCGAGATCGATCCCGCGTTACTGGGTCTTGCGGTCCTCGTCGCGGAAGACAATCCGCTGATCCAGAACCTGATCGCCGAGCAACTGGTCGAGCTCGGTTGCGTGCCCACGATTGCCGCGGATGGCAAGCACGCGCTGGCACTCTTCGAACGGGCGCCGTTCGAGGTGGTGCTGACCGACATCCATATGCCGGTGATGGATGGCCATGAGCTGCTGACGGTATTGCGCGAGCGGCATGCTGAGCTGCCGGTGCTGGCCTTTAGCGCCGCAGCCGAAGAGCAGCAGGTTCAAAGCTGGCGCGAGCGCGGCTTTAGCGGGTACGTTTCCAAGCCGGCGTCTTTGAGTGAACTACAGGCGGCTTTGCTGGCGGTGGTGCCCGCGCCGGCGCGAGCGGTTCGCGCCAAGGCGGCATCGACGTCGGCATCGGCCGACTCCGTGGCGCCTGTTGCCAACGTAGCGAGCATGCTCAGCTCGGACGACAAGGCGCGCTACACCGCGATGCTCAGGGAGCATTTGCGGAAAGATCTGCCCAGGTTACTCGCCATCGTCGAGGAAGAAGACGTGCGGGCATTGGCCGGCTGGGCGCATAGCGCGAGCGGTGCGTTCGTGGTCGTGCGGGAGCCGGAGTTTTTCGACCAATGCCGGCAATTGCAAAGGCTATGCGCCGACAACAGCGAGTGGACAACCGAGATGGACGAACGCGCCATCTCGCTGCACGAAGCCTTATCCGATCACTACGGACTCGACGAGCAACCGGCGCGTTGAGCCGCCGCCCGCCACGGCGGGATCAAACCGGCCGTTTGACGACGAAATCGATTTCAACCAGCGCATCGCGCGCCAGCCCGGTGACGCCGATGCAGGTCCGAGCGGGCAGCGCGTCGGCCGGGAAGTAGGCGCGGTAGATTTCGTTCATCGGCGCGTAATCGCGCTTGAACTCGGTCAGGAAGATGCGTGTGGCAACCACGTGTTGCAGGCCGAGGCCCAAGCCCTGGAGAACCAGCACGAGATTGTCCATCACGCGCTTGGTCTGGGCGACGACACCCTCGGGAAGCGGCGCGGCGTCGTCCGTGGGGGAGGTCGGCATCTGGCCGGTCAGGAAGACCCAACCGTCGGCTTCGGCAGCGTGCGAAAACGGGCCGACCGGCGTGGGTGCCGAGGGGATCATCCAGAAAGAAGGGGTTGAGCTCATGGGTGGGTGCAATGGGCAAGTTCGAATGTCGGGATGACAAGGTAACCGATCAAAACTCGGCACGGCGTTTGCCCATCTCTCTCGGAGCGTATTCAGTCGTCGGTCAGGAAGTTCGGATGACTGTTGCGGATCTGATCGACCTGGTTCAGCGTACCCGAGAGATGCTTGCGCAGCGCCGCCTGCGCTGCCTCGACATCGCCCTTTTCGATTGCCTCGACGATCTCGGTGTGATCGCGCACCACCGCCATCGTCTTGCCCTCCACCGGCAGGTGCAGGCGACGCAGCCGGTCGATGTGGCCGCTCAGCCTGCGCACCAGATCCCAGAGTTGCGGCACGCCCGCCGCCTCGTACATCTGCCGATGAAAGGCCTGGTCGAGCACGGAGAACTGCTCATAGTTCTTGAGGTCGCGCAGTTCCATCTGCCGGGCAATCGTGGCGCGCAACTGACCCGTCAGTGCAGCATCGCGTTGTTCCGCGAGCGTGCGCACGACTTCCAGTTCGATCGAACGGCGCAGAAAGTGCGCCTGCAACGCTGAAGTCACGTTGATCTGGCTAACCACCGTGGCGTGCTGCGGAAAGATGTCGACGAGACCTTCCTCGCCGAGCTTCATCAGCGCGTCGCGCACGGGCGTCTGGCTCAGCCCGTACTGAGTCGCCAGATCGGCGCGCGAAAGCACCGTGCCGGGCGCCAGTTCGAGCGACAGGATCATTTCGCGCAGCCGTTCGAATACCTGCGGCGCGGCATGGCGGGACCGGTCGAGCCGGGTCGCCGTCGACGGGGAAGCATGGGTTTTCATGGCAGGGAAACAGAAGCGTGAGCGCAGGCGGAACCTCCGCTCCAACCCGCTGAAATATTAATACTATAGCCGACGCCCATACGCTTTCAGTCATCGTGCAGCCGTTTTGCATGCCTGCGGTTCTGGGTATTTTCCCCACTAAAGCACTAATACATTAGTGCTTTACCATGCGCCCATCGACTTCAACACGTTTAATTGCCGGATTGCCACCATGACTCGTGACATCACCGTCACCCAAGTGCGAATTACTCCGATCGCTTTCCGCGACGGCCCGTTGCTCAACGCCGCCGGCATCCACGAACCGTGGGCGTTGCGCGCCATCGTCGAACTGGAGACGAGCGATGGCCGCGTAGGCATCTCCGAGACATACGGCGATGAACCGATGCTGCGCGTGCTCGAGCAGGCCAAGGCGCTGGTGATCGGCCTGTCCCCGTTCGACCTCAACCGGATGGAAAAGCGCGTGCTAGCCGCGATCAAGCCGGGCTCCGGCGCGGTCGAATTCGAGCTTGCGCCCGGCTCGCACTCGGCAAAGAACGCGCCGAAAGTCATCAGCACGCTCGAAGTCGCGATGCTCGACTTGCAGGGGCAAATAGTCGGCGCGCCGATCGTCGATTTGCTCGGCGGCAAGGTTCGCGACGCCGTGCCCTACAGCGCCTACCTCTTCTTCAAGTACGCCGAGCATATCGACAGGCCTTACGCGCCCGACGCTTGGGGCGAAGGCCTGAGCGCCACGCAGATCGTCGCGCAGGCGCGCCGCATGATCGACCTGTACGGCTTCCAGAGCATCAAGCTCAAGGGCGGCGTGTTCGAGCCGGCGCACGAGATCGCATGCATGCGCGCGCTGCATCAAGCGTTCCCCGGCGTGCCGCTGCGTCTCGATCCGAACGCCAACTGGACGCTCGAAACGAGCATCAAGGCAGCCCCCGAACTCGACGAACTGCTCGAATACTACGAAGACCCGTGTCCGGGGCTCGCGGGCATGGCCGAACTGGCGAAGCACACCCGATTGCCGCTCGCGACCAACATGGTGATCACGACCATGGACGATTTCCGCCGCGGCGCCGAGATGGGTTCGGTGAAGGTATTGCTTTCGGACCATCACTACTGGGGCGGCCTGCGCGTGACCCAGACGCTCGCGCGCATGTGCAAGCTGTGGGATCTGGGCATGTCGATGCACTCCAACTCGCACCTCGGCATCAGCCTGATGGCGATGACGCATGTCGCGGCGAGCATCCCCAATCTGACCTACGCGTGCGATACGCACTACCCGTGGCAGGAGGAAGAGGTCATCAAGGGCGGCCGCGTAACTTTCGACAACGGCGCGGTACGCGTGCCCACCACACCGGGTCTCGGCGTCGAACTCGATCGCGACCGGCTGGCCGAACTGCATGCCCAGTATCTCTCGTGCGGCGTGCGCAATCGCGACGACCTGAAGCAGATGCAGAAGTACGACCCGAGCTTCAGCGGCAAGAACCCGCGCTTCTGACCAGCGCGGACGGCGGCATGCGACGCGCATTGCCGCCCAAGGAGACAACCCCATGAGCAGATCCATCCCGGCCGCGGCCCGCCCGGAGCGAGCCGACGCGCTGGCGAGTGCCGTGCGCAAGATCAAGTGGCACGTGCTGCCGCTCTTCGTCGCGATGTTCATCGTCAACTATATCGACCGCGTGAACATCGGTTTCGTCCGCCAGCACCTGAGCGCCGATCTGGGCATCGGCGCCGCGGCCTACGGCCTCGGCGCGGGGCTCTTCTTTATCAGCTACGCGGTCTTCGAGGTGCCATCGAACATGCTGATGCAGCGCTTCGGCGCGAAGATGTGGCTCACGCGCATCATGTTCACGTGGGGTCTGGCCGCTGTCGGCATGGCGTTCGTTCGAGGCGAGATGTCGTTCTACGCAATGCGGCTGCTGCTCGGCGCGGCCGAGGCCGGCTTCTTTCCCGGCGTGCTCTTCTATTTCACCAAATGGCTGCCGCGCGACGAGCGAGGCAAGGCGATGGCGATCTTCCTCAGCGGCTCGGCGCTCGCTTCGGTGCTCTCCGGGCCGATCTCCGGCGCACTGATGCAGATCAGCGGCGGGGGCCTGCACGGCTGGCAATGGATGTTCGTGATCGAAGGCATGGCCTCTGTGGTGCTGGCCGGCTTCATCTGGTTCTGGCTCGACTCGGCGCCGCGCGACGCCAGATGGTTGAACCGCGCCGAGCAGGACGCGGTGATCGGCGAGATAGAGGAAGAGCAGCGCTTGCGCGATGCAGTGCATGCCGTCAAGCCGTCGGTGTGGAGTCTGCTGCGCGACCCGCAGATCCTGATCTTCTGCCTGATCTATTTCTCGGTTTCGCTGACGATCTACGGCGCGACTTTCTGGCTGCCGAGCATCATCCGCAAGATGGGCCACTTCAACGATTTCCAGGTCGGGCTCTTCAATTCGATCCCGTGGCTGATCTCGATCGCGGCGATGTACTTCTTCGCCATGCTCGCGGCGCGCTTCAAGTTCCAGCAGGCATGGGTGGCGTGCGTGCTGCTGATCGCCGCGCTCGGCATGTATGCGGCCGGCAAGGGCAGCCCGATTTTTTCGTTCGTCGCGATCTGCTTCGCGGCGATCGGTTTCAAAGCCGCGTCGGCCTTGTTCTGGCCCATTCCTCAAGGCTACCTGGACGCGCGCATTTCCGCGGCGGTGTTGGCCCTGATCAATTCGATCGGCAACCTCGGCGGCTTCGTCGCGCCGGCGGCCTTCGGCCTGCTTGAGCAGAAGACCGGCTCGATTGAAGGCGGGCTTACCGGGTTGGCCGTGATGTCCGTGGTGGCCGCCGGGATCGTCTTCTTTTCCCGGATGAAGCCTCGTGAGGAGCGATCCGCCCTCGCGCTATAGACGGGGCGATGACAGCGATATCACTTCAACTAATGACATCGCTCGATTCATACAAACTTTGCGGAGACACGATGAAAATGTTGGGAACCCATTCCGTCGCCGATCAAACGGCCGTCGGACGATACAGGTGGACCATCTGTGCGCTGATTTTTTTCGCCACGACGATCAACTACATGGATCGTCAGATGCTCGGGCTGCTCGCGCCGCTGCTGCAAAAAGACATTGGCTGGAATCAGGTGCAGTACGCGCAGACGGTGATGGTGTTCACGGTCGCCTATGCAGTGGGTCTCGCGACGTTCGGCCGGATCGCGGACCGGATCAGCACCAAAGTGGTCTACGGCAGTGCCATGGCAATGTGGAGCCTGGCCGCGATGCTGCACGCGGTGGCGGCGACCGTGCCCGGCTTCGCGGCCGTGCGCGGTTTGCTCGGATTCGGCGAAGCGGCCAATTTCCCTGTCGCCATCCGCACCACAGCCACATGGTTCCCGAAGAAGGAGCGCGCGCTGGCCACGGGTCTGTGGAACATGGGCGCAACCATCGGCGGGATCGTGGCGCCCGCATTCGTGCCGATTGCCGCCGTCATGTGGGGCTGGCGTGCCACGTTCGTGGCGGGAGGGGCGACCGGTTTCGTGTGGCTGGCGGTGTGGCTGCTGGTGTACCGTCCTCCCGCGGAGCATCCATCGGTATCGAAGGGCGAACTGGATTACATCAATTCGGACCGGGACGAAAGCGTTGAGCAGTCCGTAAGCTGGCTTTCAGTGCTGAAGTACCGCGAAACGTGGGCGTTCATTTTCGGCAAACTGCTGACCGACCCGGTGTGGTGGTTCTACCTGTTCTGGCTGCCCAAATGGCTCAATGAGTCGAGGCACATCGATATCGGCAATCTGGGTCTGCCGTTGATTGTCATCTATACGATGGCATCCGTCGGCAGTGTGGCGGGAGGATGGCTGTCGTCCCGGCTGATGCAGCGTTCACACAAACCCAATGTCGCACGCAAGGTCGCGATGGGTGTCTGCGCGGTGTGCGTGCTTCCCATTGCCACGCTTTCGCATTTTCAGAGCCTCTGGTACGCAGTCTTTGCTGTCGGCCTTGCCGCGGCGGCTCACCAGGGATGGTCGGCGAATCTTGTCACCACTGTCGGCGACGTGTTTCCGCGCCGGATGGTCGGTACGGTGATCGGTATCGGCGGCGTGGCGGGGATGATCGGCTCGTTCTTCTACTCGGGCGTCATCGGCGAGACGTTGCAGCGTACCGGCGAATATTGGGTGCTCTTTGCTGTGGGTGCATCGGCTTATCTGGTCGCGCTCGGCATCATTCATCTGTTAATGCCACGCATGACGCCTGTGAAGCTGCACGAGCAATAGAGTCTTCCCGGCTGAAGTTCTCGCGAAAGGAATGGACGCCGGCGAAAACTTACTGTGCAAGGGCAGTGGGTGGAACACCGGGATCAGATTTTTCAAACCTGAACGCCGGTGTTCTCGCCACTCCGCCGGATCAGACCAGGCCGGTCGCGTAATAGACAGCGATCACAAAGAAGACCGCCATTGTCTTGATCACGGTAACCGCGAAAATGTCGCGATACGACTGGCGATGCGTCAAGCCCGTGACCGCCAGCAGCGTAATCACCGCGCCGTTGTGCGGCAGCGTATCCATACCGCCGCTCGCCATTGCGACCACACGGTGCAGCACTTCCATCGGGATATGCGCGGCTTCCGCACCCTTGATGAACACGTCCGACATGGCCGCGAGCGCGATGCTCATGCCGCCCGACGCCGAACCTGTGATACCGGCCAGCGAACTCACCGAAACGGCTGCATTGACGAGCGGATTAGGAATGCTCTTCAGCGCGTTGCTGACCACCAGAAAGCCCGGCAACGCCGCGATCACACCACCGAAGCCATATTCCGACGCCGTATTCAGCGAAGCCAGCAGTGCGCCGGCCACCGCAGCCTTGGTGCCGATCGCGAAGCGTTCGCGCACGCGGTTGAACGCCGTGATGACGACCATGACGATACCGAGGAGCAGTGCGCCTTCCACGGCCCAGATTGCGACTACGGCCTTGATGGTCGTGGTGACCGGTGCGTGGATGCCCGGCAGGATGTCCGGCGCAATGGTGTACGACGCGCCGTACCAGTTCGGAATCCAGCGGGTCAGCAGGAAGTTCGCGACGCCGACCAGAACCAGCGGCGCAACCGCCAGCAACGGATGCGGCAGTTGCTTCGATTCCACGCGCTCCGGCTCGTTGACCAGATCCGTGCCGTAACCTTCGCCGGTCGCCATCGCCGAGCGGCGGCGCCATTCCAGGTACGTAAGACCGACCACGATGATGAACAGCGAGCCGATCACGCCGAGCGCGGGCGCGGCCCACGACGTCGTCTTGAAGAAGGTGGTCGGGATGATGTTCTGGATCTGCGGCGTGCCGGGCAGCGAATCCATTGTGAACGAGAATGCACCGAGAGCGATTGCGCCGGGCATCAGGCGCTTCGGAATATTGCTTTGACGGTACAGCTCGGCCGCGAACGGATAGACCGCGAACACCACCACGAACAGCGAGACGCCGCCGTAGGTGAGCAGCGCGCACACCGCAACGATCACCGCATTGGCACGCGAGCGGCCGATATAGCGGATCGCGGCGGCCACGATCGATTCCGAGAAGCCCGACAGTTCGATGACCTTGCCGAACACGGCGCCTAACAGGAACACCGGGAAATAGAGCTTCACGAAGCCGACCATCTTATCCATGAAGATGCCGGTGAAAACGGGCGCGACGGCGGCCGGATCGGTCAACAGAACGGCGCCGAGCGCGGCGACAGGCGCAAATAGAATGACGCTGTAGCCGCGGTATGCGGCAAACATCAGAAACGCCAGTGCGGCGAGGACGATGACAAAGGACATTGAGTCTCCAAAAGCTTGGTTGTTCTACATGGTCGCCGTCCCGAGGATGCGACGGCACGGCGCCGGCAAATGCAGGTTCCGTGCCACGCACGCGACAACGGCCGGCCGCCTGATTGCGCGGGCCCGAAGCTCGAAACGTGATGCGGCCGATTGTACCCAAACGTCTCCAGAACGGGACGTAAATCAGCTGAACATAGGCCAAACCAAGGTAAAACCCTTATGCCATAGGCTTGCTGGTGATCTCGCCGATGAGATAAGCTGTGTCTACGAAATGAGACAAACATAATAAAACGTAGCCGGAGACAGCGACAGCATGATGAACGACTGGGCGGGCCTGCCTGCCACTTACGGCGACGTATTGCGCCGGGCGATGGATTCGCTCTTCCGCACATTCGAAAATTTCAGCGAAGGCACGTTTATCGTCGACGCCGACGCGCGCGTGGTCTGGATCAACAAGCGCTATGCGGCGCGCTTCGGTTTTTCGGACCCGGAGCAGGCCATTGGCCGCGATTGCGAGGCCGTGATTCCCAACAGCCTGATGCGCGAGGTCGTGAAGACCGGCAAACCGATTCTGCTCGATATTCTGGAAACGGACCGCGAACCGCTCGTCGTGACGCGTCTGCCGCTGAAGGACGACGCGGGCGCCACGGTCGGCGCCGTCGGGTTCGCGCTCTTCGATGAATTGAAGGCGCTCACGCCGCTCTTTTCCCACTACTCGCGCGTGCAGGAAGAGTTGATTGCGACGCGCCAGTCGCTCGCGCAGGCGCGGCGGGCCAAATATACGTTCGGCAGTTTTGTCGGCACGAGCGCGGCCAGTCTCGAAGTGAAGCGCCAGGCGCGCCGCGCGGCGCAACTCGAATCGCCGGTGCTGCTGCTCGGCGAAACCGGCACCGGCAAGGAGCTGCTCGCGCATGCCATCCACGGCGGCTCGGCGCGCGCGAATCAGCCGCTGGTGACGGTCAACGTCGCGGCGATTCCCGATACCTTGCTCGAAGTCGAATTCTTCGGCGCCGCGCCCGGCGCGTACACAGGCGCGGACCGCAAAGGGCGCGTCGGCAAATTCGAACTTGCGAACGGCGGTACGCTGTTTCTCGACGAAATCGGCGACATGCCGCTGCCTTTGCAAGGCAAGCTGCTGCGGGTGCTGCAGGACAAGGAGTTCGAGCCGCTAGGCTCGAACCGGATCGTGCGCGCGGATGTGCGGATCATCGCGGCAACCTCGGCTGATCTGCCTGCGCTGGTCGCGGCGGGGCGCTTTCGCGCGGATCTGTTCTACCGGCTGAACGTGCTGGCTATTCACGCGCCCCCCTTGCGCGAGCGGACGTCCGATATCGAAGCGCTTGCCTATGCGATGCTCGAAGATCTGTCGACGCAGGCAAGTGGCGCCAGTCACTTCGAATTGCAGGACGACGCGTTGCGGCTGCTGTGTTCGTATGGGTGGCCGGGCAACGTGCGCGAATTGCGCAACACGCTGGAGCGCGCCGTGATGCTTTCCGACAGCGAGCGGATCGACGGGCGGGCACTGGCGCCGTTTATCGGCTCGGCGCATGGCGGCGGGCATCGTCGTCAGGCGGCACCCGATGTGCTATCCCCGGCGCGAGCCCCCGATGCGGAAGCCGGCGCGCCTGAACCAGCCTCGTGGAGCGACGCGATGGCGGCTTTCGAGAAGCGTTTCCTGACCGACGCCTTACGCGCCAACGGCGGTCGCGTGATCGAGACGGCCAGCCAGATCGGCATGGGCCGTGCCACCCTCTATAAGAAGATCGCGGCATACGGCATCGGCGTTTGACCCCGTTCGGCGACGTCGAGTGACGCAGCGTAATTGCCGCGTGGCACAATCGCGTGATCGAAAAACAAGATGTGATCGGGGTTTCAGATGAAACGCAGTCTTTCCTCCTTCGCGCGCCGGGCCTGCGCCACGCTGGCGATCGGCGCCGTGGTCGCGCTGGGCGCTTGCAGCAGTAGCGCGCCGTTGTTCCTGTCGGACGGCCGCGCCACGACGCTGGTGCAATGCCCGGCCGGTTCCGACTCCTGCTCGCAGCAGGCCAACGCGAGCTGCGGCGGCGCATTCGACGTCGTGCGCCAGTCGACCGAAAACGGCACGCTCAACCTGATTTACGCCTGCCGGGCGAAATAACGGGCTGCGCCGGCCGCGCAAGGCCGGCGCGTTATGCATCTCAGGCATTCCTTCGTTCAGCCCGCTGCTCGCTCGAATACGCTGGCGGGCGTCTCCATCACGCCGTCGATTTCACCCGTGACCGCCAAACGGCCTCATTCACGCTTCAAGGTCGGGTCGATAAACGCATGGCGGTCATAAAGATGTGCGTCTAATGCAGGTTTGGCTCCGAACTTTTATGCGTAATGAGTTTTAATGACGCGCTTCATATTATTTCCTGCGTGCGGGCATAATCGAAAACCTCCGCTTTTCACCATTAAGCGAAGTCGGTGCGGAACCTAACGGAACGCGAAGTTTGGTGGCAGTATGCTTTTCTCACGCGCTCGGGATTCAAGCGGCAAGCAGGTTTTGCCGGCTCAGAGTTTACGCAAAGGGAATTCAGGAAGGATTTTCCGTTTCAGATAAGAAAGAGACCGATGCGGCACGTTTCATGCTTCGATTTACGCATTGAAAATAGTTCAACGAGTAATACGGGGAAAGCAATGAATCATCACCAACTCGAAAAAGATATTGAACATCTTGAACACGTAATCTCGCATATCTCCGCTGAAGACCGTATCCCGCTGTCGTATTGGCGCAGCCGCATTGATTCCGTTTCCGGCGCGGTGCGGGTGCCGGCGCAGGCGAGCCGCGTCAAGCGGCTCAACGCCGCGCTTTCGGCGCTGGAGGAGCGGCAAAAAGGTTGAACGCCCGTGACGGTCGACGGCTGCGATGGTTTCTTCGATCGGGTAGCATGTGCAGCAAAATTCCACCGATCGGGACAAACATGCAACCAGCAGGACTCTCCGCGTCTGGGCTGACGGCGCTGACCAACGCCATGCAAGGCTACGTGGAGCGCGGTGAAGTTGCGGGGGTGGTCGCGATGGTCTGGCGGCGCGGCGAGATTGGCTACTTCGAGCCGCTTGGTTTGCGAGATGAAGCCGCGCAGTTGCCGATGGAGCGCGACACTCTGTTCCGCATTGCCTCCATGACCAAGCCGGTGACGAGCGCCGCGATCCTGATGCTGATCGAAGAGGATCGGCTCGCACTCGACACGCCGGTCTCCCTCTGGTTGCCGGAACTGTCCGCGCCGCGTGTGCTGCGCGATCCCACCGGCCCGCTGGACCAGACCGATCCGGCCAGAGCGTCGCTCACCGTGCTGGATCTGCTGACCCACCGCGCCGGTTTCGCCTATCATTTCACGGCGACCGGGCCGCTCTCGGAAGCTTACGCTGCTGCTTTCAACGGTTTCGAAGCGCATATGGACGGCAACGCCTGGCTCGCCCGCATCGCGGATTTGCCGCTGATGTTTCAGCCCGGCTCCCGCTGGCACTACGGCATCGCGACCGATGTGCTCGGCGTGCTGATCGAACGCGTGAGCGGCATGCCGCTCGGCGAGTTTTTCCGGACCCGGATTTTCGAGCCGCTTGGTATGCGCGACACCGCTTTCTGGGTGCCCGACGCACAACTTACCCGACTGGCCACCGCCTATGGCGTGGAACCGGGCACGCGGCGGCGGGTGGTCGAAGATCACCCGTCGTCGAGCCGATGGGCGAATCCGGACCGATTCCAGAGCGGCGGCGGCGGCCTGATTTCGACCGCGCAGGACTATCTGCAATTCGCGCAACTGCTGCTCGGGCGCGGGCGGGTCGGCGTGACGCGTTTGCTGTCGCATCGCTCCGTCGACCTGATGCGCTCCAATTTTCTGACGCGCGACCAACGCCGCGTGCCGGCCTTCGGGCATGTGCAGTGGGCAGGGCAGGGGTTCGGCCTCGGCTTGTCCATCGTCGACGACCCGGCGCAGCAGTTGCCGCTCGGCTATCGCTCGGTGGGTTCGTTCGGCTGGCCGGGCGCATATGGCACGAGCTGGTTCGCCGATCCTGTGGAAGACCTGATTGGCCTGATGCTGATTCAGCGGCGCTCCATCGAACCGTTTCCTATGGCAGTCGACTTCGAACGCCGCGTGTACGATGCAATTGACGATTGAGTGAACCGGCTGCGTCAGGGCAGGCGTCTTTTAGATGCGTTACCCGCGCGCGGTGTCGGGCCTCTCTATCCGGCAATTTATTCGTCTGATAGTGTCCGCACTTCAGTTTTATCGTCCAAACGATCGGAGCACCCGTCATGGCCTCGTACAAGCAGTTGACTGCCCAGCTCGAAAAACTCCACAAGGAAGTCGCGGCTGCGCGTGAGAAGGAAATTGCGCAGGCGATCGCCGAGATCAAACAGAAGGTTGCCGAATACGACCTGACTGCCGAAGAGCTGGGTTTTACGAGCAGGCGCACCGTGGGCCGTAAAACGGCTTCGGTTGCCAAGTATCGCAATCCGAAAACCGGCGAGACGTGGAGTGGCCGCGGCCGCTCGCCTGCATGGCTCGCGGGCAAGAATCGCGAGCGCTTTCTGATCGAAGTCTGAGGCGCGTCAGTGCACGCCTTGCCTGCCCGTCGTGCACCGGACTGTCTGAAGTGATGTCCCGTGCGGGTTTTCTCGCACCGTCGCACGGTTCCCGAAAACGCTCACCTTTCGCGTGAGCCTGGCCCGTGAGCTTGTGGGTCCGCATGCGCGAACTGCGGCGGGCCAGTTTGGTTCGGTGAGCCTGGTTTCGCCGGAACGCGTACCTTGCGGCTAGCTTGCCGCTGGCAGGCCGCAGTCACTGGCCCATTTCTCTGAAACCCTCGCCAGCCTTTGCTGGCGGGCATTCCCAGGCTCTGCGAAGAATCGCAGGGGCTAACGCTCGAGATTTTTCCGGTTGCGCCTGCCGTGTTGAGCGCTGTGCGGAATTTCACTGCGCAGGTGCGCGACCGATCGTCCGCAAGCTCACCTTTTGACGCAATTCAAGGGCGCATCGGCACGAGTCCCGAAAACCCTCACCTTTGTGCTCTCCCACACCTGCAGGCTACTGCGCTCGGGACTAACCGGGAGTTGAGTTCCCCTCATACCCCGGATCAAAACTCATCGATACATGGTCGCGGATGCCGAACGTCACAATCGGTCATCCCCTCAACCCCGACGGAAAGACCATGAGCGCATCGACGGCCAAACTACTCTTTATCGGCGAAGGATTCGAAGGCCCGGCGTTCACGTCCGCGCTGACGCAAGCGGTGCGCAAGTTGCGCGTGGCAACGCGTTGCAAGGCGAGGTCGAACAAGGTCCGCTGATCAATCAGGCTGCGCGGAAGAAAGTCGAAACGCATGTTGCCGACGCATTGCAAAGGGCGCGAGGATTTTGACCGGCGGCAAGCCGCGCACGGCCCCATTTCTCTCGACGACGTTCCGTTGAACGTTTCACGTCAAGATCGCCGGGCTGACGTTCGGTGCGCACCTTACCGAAGGTTTCGCGCTCGGCCCGATCGGTTACGCGTTCGTATCGATGGATCGGCAGTTCCGCGTTGCTGGGTATTTTCTTCGGCAGGGTGGTATTCGGCTGGCTATCGGATCGCTTGGGACGACAAAAGATCTTTCTGCTCTGTTTTCTGATCATCACCGCAGCCGCGTTAGCGCAGTTTTATGTGCGCTCGCCGCTGGAATTGTGCCTGCTGCGCTGTCGGGACTTTCCTGTTGCCGCCCGGCATCGTGCATCTCGGTTTCCCCATCACGATGATGGTGCTTGCAGCGGTGTTGCGGATCGGCATGTTGGTGTCGATCGCGTGAGCGCCTGAAACAAGTGTTTGACGCTTAACGAAGCTAGCGGCGCGCAGCGCGCTGGAACGCTACTGAACACTATAGAGACCTTGCTGCATTGGCAACGATACGGCAGATTTTTGTTTCGAACAGGCTGGTCGCTTTCGTGGACGCCGCATATTGCGCGGCGGATTGCCGCTCCCTGTTTATTTACCAAAAACCAGTTTGATCGATTCTGCGCGCGCTGATGGCTTACTCCACTGGGCTCACAGCGCGTCATCGGCCACCCGGCTTCCCCGTTCAATTCCTAAGAGAGGCGATTTGTCCCAGACAGTTTTTACCTGGGAAAATCTATGATTGGTTTTCTTTTGAGTGATATCAAGATCGCTAGTGAAAACATTGCATATCTGGCTTGCAATATCGAGGCACTCGAGGTGAACGACGGCCCCGCGTAACTCCGCGATCGCCGTTGAGTCTTTCAGTTTCGTCTTTAGGAATACAAGCAATGAAATCCATGATCTCCTCAATCCTGATAGCTACCGGCGGTGTGTTGAGTCTTGCGCCGGTTGGCGCCCATGCGGCTGACGGTACGATCAATTTCAGCGGCGCTGTGTTAGACACCACTTGCTCGATCAACGGCACGGCGAGTGGTACTTCCGCCAACCTGTCAGTCACGTTGCCGTCGGTTTCGGCCAGTGCGCTTACGACATCAGGCGCCGTGGCCGGTATATCGAACGCGGCGGATGTGAGACTTGTCTTGACGGGTTGCACTGGCGCGGCCACCAAGGCGATTGCGAACTTCGAGAATGGCCAGACGATCGACCAGTCAACGGGCCTTCTGGCGAACCAGGGCGGCACCGCGAAAAATGTGGAAGTTCAACTGCTCAACGAGCAAATGCAGCCGATCAATGTGCTGACGGGCACGAACAACGATATCGGCACGAACGGGGTGGCCATTGCCGGCGGGGCGGCAACGCTGCAGTATTACGCACGGTATTACGCGCTCGATGCCGCTCAGGCGGGTTCGGTCTATACGTCGATTCAATACACGATCCAATATCAGTAAACCCAGATAGAGGTGCTCCGCGCGGGTGTACTTTTTTGCTATCCGTTTGGAAATTGACGGGCGGAAGGCGTCTATTCAAACCGGCTCTGATCCGCCGCATAAATTTTCAATTGCGCGCTCTTCGTGTGTCTCGTCATTTCTTGCTTCGCGGTTTATACGTTTTTGCCGACCCTTCTGAAGGCGATGGATCTTAACAGCGATTCGGGCGCGGATTTTCTGCTGAATGGGTTTCTCGTACCTGGCGCGTCGATCGACATCTGGTTGACCATCAAATTGCCGCGTCGTGTATTCCTGATTAGTGCGTTCGCGATTTTCATGCTGAACATGTTGACGATCTCGAAGCTCGTCGGCGTGTCTCCACCAGAGCATGGACGTATTTCTCGCGTGGCAGATTGCCACATCTTGGAAAGAGGCGATTTGTCTCACGTAATTTGATGTGGGACAACTTAACATTGCATTGTCTTATCTCTGGTGGACAGGTCAAGCGTTTAGAGCAGGAAGAATCGTATTCCTTAACTGAATGATCGGCGCGCTTGACGTATGTGGCGATCCTTGTGCCAGACAGGGATCGTTTTTTGATTTGATCAGCTTTGCTTAGTTTATTGGACCAAACGTTATGAAGTTATCCCTCCCCGCAGTCGCGATCGCCGCCTGCAGTCTGTTCGGTCTCGTCCCCCTTGGCGCCCATGCGGCGGATGGCACGATCTCCTTCACGGGCACCGTGACGGATAGCACGTGTTCGATCAATGGCAACGCGAGCGGCACTCCCGCCGATAAATCGGTCACGTTGGCGCCGGTTTCGAGCGGTTCGCTTGCGTCGGCAGGCGCAGTAGCCGGTACGTCGAACCCCACGGATCTGCAATTGAATCTGACGGGCTGCAGCGGTACGGCCACCAAGGCGATTGCACGCTTTGAGAACGGTCCGTCGGTCGACCAATCGAATGGCTATCTCTCGAACATGGGCGGCACCGCGCAAAACGTGGAGGTTCGTCTCCTTAACGCACAGATGCAGCCGATCAACGTCGCGACGGGCGCGAACAACGATATCGCGACGAACGCGGCAACCATCACGGGCGACAAGGCAACCCTGCAGTACTTCGCGCAGTATTACGCGACGGGCGTTGCGGCTCCCGGCACGGTCAGCTCGTCCGTTCAATACACGATGGAGTATCAGTGAGCGAAGGCCCTTTTGCGCGCTTTTTCTGAAACACCGATAGACAGACCGCAATGAAGCTGCTCAGAAAATTGCCGATAGGAATCGGCTTTGTATGTGCGCTGCTGGCCGGCAGCATACATGCAAGCGTGACGATCGGCGGTACGCGCGTGGTGTATCCACTTGAGCAGCGTGAAGTGACGGTCAAGCTGGATAACGACAGCAACAAACCCTCGCTCGTGCAGGTCTGGATCGACGACGGCAAGCCGGATGCCAAACCCGGTGAAATCAAAGTGCCGTTCGTGATTACGCCGCCGATTTTCCGTATGGACGCGAAAAAGGCGCAGACGTTGCGCGTAATGTACACCGGCGAACCATTGCCCCAGGACCGCGAGTCGGTTTATTGGCTCAATGTTCTGGATATTCCACCGAAGGCAGGTGCTGTGCCGGACGCCAATACTTTGAGCCTGGCGTATCGCACCCGTATCAAGGTTTTCGCGCGGCCGGACAAGCTACCCGGCAAGCCTGAAGATGCGGCCGCGCAACTGCGTTGGAGTATTACTGCGTCGGCGGATGGCAAGGGGCAGGCGGTCAGCGTTTCGAATCCGACGCCTTACTACGTTTCGTTCAGTGAGATCGGCGTCGAAAGCGGTGGCCACACCTTCAGGAACGATCAGGGCGGAATGGTTGCGCCGCGCACTTCAGCGGCCCTGCCGATCGCGAAGATGAATGGTGTTGCCGCGGGCGCGAAGGTGCACTACATCGCAATCAACGACTACGGCGGCCCGATCGACGGCGACGCCGCTCTCGGCGACTAGCACCGCTACATCCTGCCAGGGGGCAGCCAACCCCCTTCTCCTACACGGCGTGCGTTGCACAGGCAACGTACAGAGGCGACGTACGCCCGTGGCGGGACATTGATTCCGATCACATCATGAAGGACTTACCCTGTTGCCGGTCGTCCGTTCGCAGCACTGAACTCGCTGGTGCGTTCAGACTCGACCCAGCCGCTGCTGTCGTCACGCTGGCATGCGCGGTCCTGGGCAGTGTTCAGCCGGTACGCGCACAGGCGTCCGAACCGGTTCAAGCGGGCGCAGCCGTGGAGTTCGACACAACATTTCTGCGCGTCGATTCGAATGCAACGGTGGACGTCACGCGGTTTGCGCATGGCAACGCGGTATCCGCAGGCGTTTATTCCGTCGACCTGTTTATCAACGGTATTCGTGTTGCGCGCCATGATGTGCGTTTTGTGGCCGCGAGCGAAAAGACTGCGGCGCGACCTTGCTTCAGCCGGCAAATGCTGGAAACGCTTGGCGTCGACTTTGCCAAGGTCGCTGCGAATAACGAGGCGAAGGCGGTAACCGACGCCGGCGCTACCGGCGAATGCATCGACCTCGCGGCAGCCGTGCCCGACGCTACGGCGGACTTCGACTTCGCGGAACAAAAGATTGCCCTTAACGTACCGCAAAAATATATGCGAAACGTTGCGCGCGGTTACGTGCCGCCCGAGATGTGGCAGAACGGAGTCAACGCAGCTTTCCTGAGCTACAACGCGAACGGTTACCACAGCGGCGGATCTGGAGTCGAATCGACCCAGAGCTATGTCGGTTTGAATGCCGGGGTGAACCTCGGCGCATGGCACTTTCGCCATCAGTCGTCGGTGACCCAGCAAGGTGGCGCCGCCACGCAATTCGACAACATTGCGACCTACCTTCAGCGTGACATCATCACGATGAAGTCGCAATTGACCGTCGGCGACGGCTATACGACCGGCGATGTTTTCGACAGCGTGCAATTTCGCGGCGCGCAGATCGCCACCGACGACCGCATGCTGCCAGAATCCCTGCGAGGCTACGCGCCGATCGTGCGTGGCACGGCTGAATCGAACGCACGCGTGACGGTTCGTCAGAACGGCCAGGTGATCTACGAAACCACCGTCTCGCCGGGTCCGTTCGAAATCAACGACCTTTACGCGACCGGCTATGGCGGCAACCTGGATGTCACCGTCACCGAAGCCAACGGCCGTACGAAAAGCTTCACTGTGCCTTACGCCTCGGTTGCCCAGTCGTTGCGGCCCGGCACCACACGGTTTTCAGTCACCGCCGGCGAGCTCCGCAATTCCACGCTGGAGACAAACCCGAATTTCGCGCAGTTCACGTTACAGCGGGGGCTAACCAATCTGGTCACGGTCTATGGTGGCGCCGTGGCTGCTAACGGTTATATGGCCGCCGACGTGGGCGCCGCACTGAACACGAAGTTCGGCGCGCTGTCAGCTGACGTGACAGGCGCTCAAACGCAGATTCCGGATCAGGGTATGTCGCGCGGCACCAGCTTGCGCATCGGATACAGCAAGTTCATCGATCCGACCAACACGAACATTGCACTCGCGGCGTATCGCTATTCGACGGCGGGGTACATGAACCTGTCGGATGCAGCGTCCGTGCGTGACCTCGCTATGCACGGCGGCGATCCGGATTCGGTGTACCGGCAGCGCAACCGTTTTCAGGTCACGCTCAATCAGAATTTCAAGGAATACGGGACGGTCTTTCTGAACGCTTCCGCTCAGCAATACTGGAATCGCAGCGGCAGCGATGTGTTCTACCAGGCTGGTTATAACAATCGTTTCAAGTACGGCACGTACAGTATCAGCGCAGGGCGCACACGCAACTCGAACGGGTCAATGTCGGACCAGATCATGTTGAGTACCACGTTGCCGCTCGGTCGTGACCAGTATTCGCCCCTGCTGTCGACGAACCTCGGCAGTTCGGGCGGAAACACCAACCTGCAGGCCAACGTGAGCGGCTCGCTGGGCGAGCGCAACCAGTACTCGTATAGCGCGTATGGGGCGTACGGCGACGGCTCGGGCGCCAGTACCGCGAGCGCGGGCGCGAGCGGCACCTATCGCGCGCCATACGCGCAGTTGACGGGATCGGCGAGCGGGGGAACCGGCTCGAGCCAGGTGTCGGCGGGTATCAGCGGGTCGATCGTCGCGCATCCGGGGGGTGTCACGTTCTCGCAGACGGTGGGCGACACGTTCGGCGTGATCGAAGCACCCGGCGCCGCAGGCGCGAGCGTGACCAGTTCCCCCGGCGTCAAGCTCAATGGACGCGGCTTTGCGGTCGTTCCGTACCTGACGCCATACGGCATCAACACCGTGGATATCGATCCGAAGGGCACGTCGACCGATGTGGAATTTGAGTCGACGTCGGAGCAGGCGGTGCCGCGATTGGGTTCGGTGGTGATGATCAAGTACAAGACGGTGACCGGCCGCGCGGCGTTGATTCGTGCACCGCAGCCTGGCGACAAGGCGCTGCCATTTGGCGCGGACGTGGTCGACGGCAACGGCAAGACCGTGGGTATCGTCGCGCAGGACAGCCGGATTTTCGCGCGCGGACTCGAGGACAAAGGCTCGCTGTTCGTGAAATGGGGCGCGTCGGCCTCCGGGCAATGTCGTATCGATTACATGTTGCCGCCGCAAACAGGTAAGGCAGGAGCGGCCTACACGTCTGTGGAAGGGCACTGCGTGGGTGAGACGCTAACCGAAAAGGCGAACCTTGCTTCCGGCAGTACCAGGCAAACAAATTCGAAGAGCAATTAAATGTCTGCGTTCAAGTTCTGTCCACAACGATCCGGTCGTCTTGACGGACAACACGGACCCGTTCAATCGGTCCAATGTTCTCACTCCGGCCGCGGACTCGACCGCAAAGGGGATTGGTCTTCAGATATTGAATAACAAAGGCGCGCTGGTGTCGTTCGGATCGGACTCATCGGAGCCCTTTACGACCAACCAATGGCTCATCGGTGCGTCACCTGACGGCCGGCTACAAGTGCCTTTGACCGTGCAATAGGTGCGAACGGGGGACGTGGAGGCTGGCTCGATCACAGCACTCGCCACTTTCACGATGTCGTATCAGTAAAGCTTTTGGGGTGGACCCGCCTGAAGCTTCTCCGCCGCACCAGCCCCTTTTCGATACGTCATTCCCCATGACGTGTATCATTCGTTCCCTGCGCTGTTCTGCGCTGGCGATTCCCGTATTGTCGAACGCTCGTTCGTGACCTGTTTCCAACGCGGTCGAGTTGCCGTTGTGACGCGGGCCGCCGGCCCAACTCCCGCAGCCCGACGCCGCCGCGCAAGGCGTGGCACACCGGTAGCCACAAGCCGCCGGGAACCGCCCGAACCCCTATCCGTGACCGCCAGACCCGATGTCAGTCTCCGAACTCAAACGCCGCCGCACGTTCGCGGTCATTTCCCACCCGGACGCGGGTAAGACCACGCTCACGGAAAAGCTGCTGCTGTTCTCGGGCGCGATTCAGATCGCGGGCACCGTGAAGGGCCGCAAGAGCAACCGCTACGCGACGTCCGACTGGATGGAGATCGAAAAGCAGCGGGGCATTTCGGTGGCGAGTTCGGTGATGCAGTTCGAGTACGGCGACGCCGTCATCAATCTGCTCGACACGCCGGGCCACGAAGACTTCTCTGAAGATACCTACCGCGTGCTCACCGCGGTCGACGCCGCCGTGATGGTGATCGACGGCGCGAACGGTGTCGAAGCGCAAACGCTCAAACTGCTCGAAGTCTGCCGCAGCCGCAAGACGCCGATCGTCACTTTCATCAACAAGCTCGACCGGGAAGTGCGCGAGCCGCTCGAACTGCTCGACGAAATCGAGCAGCACCTGGGTGTCGCCGCCGTGCCGTTCACATGGCCGATCGGCATGGGCAAGGATTTCCAGGGCGTCTACGACATCCAGCGCGATCAGGTGCGCCTGTTCCGCGCGGGGCAGGACAAGGCGGGCGGCGAGGTCGAAACGCTGCACGCGCTCAGCGACGAAGAAGGCGAACGCCGCTTCGGCCATGCCTGGGTCAAGGCGAAGGAAGAGATCGATCTGATCACCGGCGCGTCGCCGGATTTCGATCGCGAGCAGTTTCTCGCCGGTCAGCAATCGCCGGTGCTGTTCGGCTCGGCGATCAACAACTTCGGCGTGAAGGAAATTCTCGACGCGCTGGTCGATCTGGCGCCGCCGCCTTCCATGCGCATGACCGTGCAGCGGCCCGTGATGCCGGACGAACCGAAGTTCACCGGCGTCGTGTTCAAGGTGCAGGCGAACATGGATCTGGCCCACCGCGACCGCGTGGCATTCATCCGTGTGTGCTCGGGGCATTTCGAACGCGGCATGGCCGTGAAGGTGACGCGCACGAACAAGACGTTCCGCGCGAACAACGTGGTGACGTTCCTGTCGCAGCGTCGTGAGACGGTGAGCGAGGCCTATCCGGGCGACATCATCGGTATTCCGAATCATGGCACGCTGAGTCTCGGCGATACGCTGACCGAAGGCGAGCAACTGCAGTTCGTCGGCCTGCCGTTCTTCGCACCGGAAATTTTCCAGACGGTGGAAGTGGTCGATCCCATGCGCGCCAAGCAACTTGGCGAAGCGCTCAAGCAACTCGGCGAGGAAGGCGCGATCCAGGTGTTCCGTCCGGAAGTGGGCGGCTTGATGATTCTCGGCGCGGTCGGGCAACTGCAGTTCGAAGTGGTGTCGCACCGTTTGTCGACCGAATACAAGGTCGACGTGCGCATGGCGCCGGCGCGTTACCGCATGTCGCGCTGGGTGACTTGCGACGATGCCGCCGAACTGCGCCGCTTCACCGATTCATACGCGGCGCGGATTGCGCTCGACGCTTCGGATGCACCGACTTATCTCGCGTCGCACGTGTCGGAGATCGAAGTCGCGCAGAAGGCATGGCCGAAAATCGTGTTCAACGAATTGCGCGAGCATTCTGGCGCACCGTTCAAGAGGGCGATGTAAATCCGCAGCGACGGTAGTCGAACGCAAAGCAAGGCAAAGCAAGACAAGCAAATGGCCCCGCCAGAAACGGGGCCATTTGCGTTAACGGCGCTACGACGATTTGTATGCTGCGTCGGCCAGCCGCGCGTTGTCTCCCAAAGACACGCCCTTCCTGGTGCGGTGCCAACCGGCTGCCTGACGGAAGCGCCGCGCGAGCGCCCGACTTCGCCTATTCTGACGAAGACGCACGCCTGACCGCCAGGCGGCTTGCCTTCCCCAGTTTCCGGAGCGCCCGTGACCGTTCGCAATCTCGACGCCTTGTTTCGACCCAAATCCGTCGCCGTGATCGGCGCTTCCGAGCGGCCGGGCAGCACCGGCGCGATGGTGTGGACGCGCGTGCTGGACGGCGGCTTCGAAGGCCCGCTCTGGCCGGTCAACCCGAAGTACCCGACGCTCGGCGGCCATGCCGTGATCGGCGAGACCGGCGACTTGCCGGAAGCGCCCACGGTCGCCGTGATCTGCACGCCTCCGGCCACATGGCCGGGCATCATCCATAAGCTCGGCGGCTTGGGCACGCGCGCGGCGATCATCGTGGGCGAGGTGCGCAGCGATGACGACCGGCTCGCGTTGCGGCATGCGCTCTCGGCGGCACGGCCCAATCTGCTGCGGATCGTCGGGCCAGGCAGTCTCGGCGTGGTGTCGCCGGCGCTGCACGCGCATCTGGGTGCGCCGTCGTGCACGGTGAAGGCGGGCGGTGTCGCGTGGGTGTCGCAGTCGAATGCGCTGACCAATGCCGTGCTCGGCTGGGCACAGGCGCGCGGCCTCGGCTTTTCGCATGCCGTGGCGCTCGGCGCAGAGGCGGACGTGGACGCGGGCGACGTGCTCGACTATCTGGCCAGCGATCCCGGTACGCGCGCCATCCTGCTCGAACTGGACAGCGTGCGCGCGGCGCGCAAGTTCATGTCGGCGGCCCGCGCGGCGGCGCGCAACAAACCGGTTCTGGCGCTACGCTCCGGCCGCGCCGATCCCGCCGACGCGCTCTACACGGCCGCTTTCCGCCGCGCGGGCATGGTGCGGGTCGATTCGCTCGACGATCTGCTCGACGAAATCGAGACGCTGGGCGTGGGCCGCGTGGCGGCGGGCGCCACGGCCACGCTGATTACCAGCGACAGCGGCCTTGCCACGCTCGCCTGCGACGCCTTTGCCGCGGCCGGTGATACGCTCGCGCCGTGGCCCGACGAAGCGTCCGAGGCTCTGCGGCAGGCATTGCCGCATGCCGTCGGCGGCAATCCGCTGCGGCTTGGCGACGACGCGCGCCCCGAGCACTTCGGGACCGCCCTCGAACTGCTCGCGAACCAGCGCGGTTCGGGAACGGCGTTCGTCGTGCATGCGTCGACGCACAGTGCGCCGGTGGGCGAGGTGGCGCAGGCCTTGATCGCGAATCAGCGCTTCGCGTATCGCGGCTTGCTCGCGTGCTTTTTTGGCGGCGTGGATGCCGCCACGCGCGACGCGCTGCACGCTCAGGGCATTCCGGTTCACACGACGCCGCAGCGGCTCGCGCGCGCCTTCGCGCGGCTGGTCGACTATCGAATGGGGCGCGAACTGCTGATGCAAACGCCCGAGGGTTTGCCGGCGCAAATCCCCGCCGCGATCGATGCAGCTCAAGCACAGGCGCGCGAGGCGCTCGCGGAAGGTGGGCATCAACTAATCGGCGTAGCGGCGGCGCAGTTTCTTGAGCGTTTTGGCTTACAGGTGGAAACGGCCCCGCAGGCATTGGACGGCGCGGAAGCGAGCCCCGGTTCAACTGGCAAGCCCATCGTCGACATCGTCGTCGAGCTTCACGACGACGACAACTTCGGCCCCGTATTCCGTTTCACGGCACCAGCGGTCGACGGCATATCCGAACCGCTGCGCGTCTACGGTTTGCCGCCGCTCAATCCCATGCTCGCGCGCGACATCGTCGCGCGTTCGCGCTACGCGCAGCTGATTACGCCGGACCCGGCATTGGCTGCGCTGACGGCGCTCTCGCAAGCGGTGTGCGATGTAAGGGAAATCGTCGGTCTCAGGCTGACACTGCGGGTGTATCGCGATCGCGTGACGGTCGTCGGTCCTTCATTGAGCGTTGCGGCAACGCGCAGCCGTCTCGCGATCGTGCCCTATCCGCGCCGCTTCGAAGAGACGCTGGACTGGCAAGGCTTGCGGGTAACGGTGCGGCCGATCCGTCCGGAAGACGAGACCGCGCACCATGACTTTGTCGAAGCCATGACGCCTGAAGATTTGCGCCTGCGATTCTTCGGCGCGGTGGGCAGTTTCGACCACTCGCAACTCGCGCGAATGACGCAGATCGACTACGACCGCGAAATGGCGCTGATCGCCACCGTGCAAAGCGAAGAAGGTTTCACGCGGACGCTGGGCGTGGTGCGGGCGGTCGCCGATCCCGACAACGAAACAGCCGAATTCGCGGTGGCGGTGCGCTCGGACCAGAAAGGCCGGCGCCTCGGCCAGTTGCTGATGGACCGGATTATCAGATACGCGCGGGCGCGCGGCATCCATTGGCTGATCGGCGAAGCGCTGCGCGAGAACGTCGCGATGATCGCGCTCGCCAAAGCTAGCGGCTTCACGATGACGCGAACGGAAGATCCGGGTGTCGTCGGCTTTCGTATGGCGCTGGATGAACCGGCCGAACCGGGCACGGGGAGCGCGGCGCCAACCGCGCCGGGTTGAACGGATCACTGTTGCGTTGCCTTTACAGCAGGCTGCGCAAACGGCCAAGATAGTTGCTGCGGCGGTGATCGAAGCAGCGAGAGGCGCTGAAGGCCTCTCGCCACAAGAAGCGTGAAGGAAGGGAGCACCTTCTTCAGGCCGGCAGTTTGGCAGCGGCTTCGTCGACTTGCGTGCGCGTTACCGACAGTTCTTCGAGCCATGCGTCGCCATACACCGCACCGGTTTCGCGCTCCAGGCGCGCGATGGTCGCCGCGCAACGGTTCGCATCCTTCGGCGTCGCGATGAACGACTTGACCGAGTCACCGGCTTTGAACGCGTCGAACAAGGGCACGCGAATATCGTCGGGCAGCGGACGGGTCGTCCACTGATACGGTTTGCCGTTAAACGTGAATTGCGGCGGCAGCACGCGTTCTTTCTTCGCGGCCGGAATCAGACCGAAGGTGCGCGCGGCGTCGCCGATCTGCTCGGCCGAAAACAGCTCGTCCGGGCTGATGTCGAATTGCTGGATGAAGGTCTCGATGCTCTGCATCGCCGCCGCGCGATCATCACGGCGCTTTTGCGCATGAGCGACGATGTCGCGCAGTTCGTCGGCTTCTTCAGGCGTGATCGTGAAGCTCGACTGCTTCTGCTGGAGTTCGGAAAAACGCTGGAATTCGGAATCGGTCAGAAGTTTCGCCATTGCTTATTGATGAGCGCGCATGAGCGAACCCATGCGGCGTGATTTTTGAGAGGGTCGCCATTCTAAACCATGTGTGCGAGCGGCCGGTTTTCCAGTCCGGGTGCTGGCTTATTGATAGCTCAACGTAAAGGTCATCCGCCCGCGTACCGTGCCTGATTCAACCTTGCCGGTCGAGATATATTGGGCCGTGAGCGGGATGCCAGTCGTGTTCGCCGACGGGCCGACTAGCCATTGATTTGTCGTACCCGGTGCCGCCGAGTCTGGTCCGAAGCTGACCGGCGATCCGCTACTGTCCAGCACACGCAGGCTTATTCCCGAGGCGGTCGAATCGCCTGTGAGCGTTAGATTGCTGGTTGTGTTGCCCGAATCAGTAGCGTCGGTCAGCGTAACGAAAACGTTGGAGCCGGCCTGGCAGGATAGGTCGATGGTGAAATTCGTATTGCCGGCCGTCGCACCCCGCACGGGGAATGCATTGATTGCAACCGGCGGTAGTGGGACGCCCAAAGACGGAGTCGTCACGTCGCAGGTACTAGCGGCGATTGTCGCTGTACCGATCGAAAGCGTATTTAGCACGGCGGAATCGACATTGTGAGCAATGTCGTGACTTTTCAGCAACGCCAAGGGAAAGTTAAGGATCTGTCCGCTGCTTGCTTCGGCAGAGGTTTTCACAAATTGATATGTGAAAACATAGTCGGCGTTATACGTTGTCCCAGATGCGACAGCCGGCCCAAAATCCCCCGACCTTGTCTTCGACAAAACTGAATTGTTATAAGTGACGTCGGTGACCCGGATTCCGATGCCCGTCAGGTTCGTATCCCACACATCATGCACGGTTGCGTCCACTCCTGCATAGGCGTCGAACTTGAGATAATAGCCGTTGCCTCCAGCATTAACATTATTCGGACAACTTACCCTCAATGTGGTGGACATAGGCGGACCAATCGACGTACCGACTTGAGCGTCGTGCGGCACGGTCACCGTGCCAAAGTCGACTGACCCGTTGCCCGTGATTGAGCATTGGGGAAACGCAGCATCAGCAGGCGCGCTAACTGTCAGTGCGGCGAGAGCTGCGACGCCCAGAGCGGCAAGGGTGAAATATCGATAACGCGCAGTTCGGGGAAGCTTCTCGTGCATGGCAGAGTTTCATGTGCGAGTGAACTCGCAGTTGCGTGGGGGAATCCCAGCAGCCTCGCATAGTAGTTGCTAACCCTGGTGAACACACGCGACGGTTCGTCACGCTACGCGGCGTCCTCATGAAACATCGACAGCGCCTCTACCGTCTCGCGCAGCAGCGCGGTGGCGGCTTCCAGCGTCGGCGCGACGTATTCGTCGATACGCCGCAGATACGGACAGGTGAGCGCGGCAATCGCCTGGCCGGACGGACCCTGGATCGGAAACGTCACGTCGGTCACGCCGAACGTCTGCTGGCTGTCCTTCTGCGAAAAACCCGCCGCGCGAATCCGCTCGCAGGCCTGTTCGAGCGCGTCACGATCGATCGTGACCTCGCCCTTCACCTTGGTGTGTTCGGCCAGCATCTGTTCACGCTGCTCGATGCTTTGAAACGCCAGCATCACGCGGCCCGAACCCGTATCGATCAGCCCGACGCGCGAACCGAGCCGCACCGACATGCCCCACGTACCCGGCCCATCCACCTGCGCGATCACCAGCAGATTGCCGCGGTCGTACACCACGAGGTGACACGATTGTTCGGCAGCATCGGCAAAGCGCTGCATGAGCGGCAGCGCTTCGGAGATCAGCCGGTTCATCGGCGGATGACGATGGGCGAGCGCGTACAGCTTGAGACTGAGCGAATAGCGGTCGCCCGCCGCCGAGCGCACCACGTACTGACGCGCGACCAGCCGTTCGAGCATGCGATACATCTCGCTGGCGTTGCGTCCCAGCAGCTTGGTGATTTCGGCGCGCGTCAGCCCTTCCTTCTGCTCGGCGAGCAGTTCGAGGATGTCGAGGCCTTTGTCCAGCGCCGGGGCGCGATAACGGTCGGCGTCGTCTTTGTCTTCTGCGTCCATCGTGAGCGAGGTTTTGTGTGCTGTTCTCATTATCTGGCGCGTGAGTGTACGTGCGTGACGAATCTCATGCGAGATGTCACCGGTCCAGGGAAAACACGGACGGTTGGTGCAGTGCACATTGCTTGACTTCGAAAAGTCCGTATATGAATAATACGTTCATTGGTGAATGAACGCACGCCAATACTAGATAACAAGCGCAGGACGAAGTGCCGGCATCCCACGTGCCGGTTCACGCAAGTTCAACAACGCATATCAGGAGACAACCATGTCGTTCGCGAAAGAGCCGCACGCGGCTCGCCGTTTGTTCCGCAGTTCGCTATCCGCCGCGGCGGCCGCCGTGTGTTTCGCCGGCCTCGGCGTGACAGGCGCCGCGCAAGCCGCCGAAACAGGCAAGATCGGCCTCGATCTGCCGCTGCTGACGTCGCCGTTCTGGCAGTCGTACAACAACTATCTGCCCAAATACGCGAAGGACATGGGCCTCGACATTCTTGCGCCGGTCAATTCGAACGGCGATCCCGCGCAGCAGATCACGGACATGAACAACCTGCTGAACCTAGGTGCGAAGGGCATCGTGGTCGGCCCGCTGGATTCGGCGGCGATCAGCCGGGCGCTCGACGCCGCCGCGGCGAAGAACGTGCCCGTGGTCGCCGTGGACGTCGCGCCGACGCAAGGCAAGGTCGCGATGGTGGTGCGCGCCGACAATCGCGCGTATGGCGAGAAGGCCTGCAAGTACATTGGCGATCACGTGAAGTCGGGCAAGGTCGTGCAGATCATGGGCGACCTCGCCTCGGTCAACGGACGCGACCGGTCCGAAGCGTTCCGCTCATGCATGAAAGGCTATCCTGGCGTGTCGGTGCTGGAGATCCCTGCGGCCTGGAAAGGCGACGTCGCGGCGACCGCGCTCGACAGCCTGCTGACCGCGAATCCCGACGTGAAAGGCATCTACATGCAGGCTGGCGGCGTCTATCTGTCGCCGACGCTGCAAACCTTGCGCCGCAAGCAGATGCTCTTTCCGGCCGGCGACCCGAAGCACGTGGTGATCGTCAGCAACGACGGCATTCCTCAGGAGTTCGACGCAATCCGCCGTGGCGATATCGACGCGACCGTGTCGCAGCCCGCCGATTCGTACGCGAAATATGGGCTGTTCTATATCAAGGCGGCGTTGGCAGGGCAGACTTTCAAGCCGGGCCCGACCGATCACGGCAGCAACATCATCCAGTTGGCGCCGGGCGTTCTGGAAGACCAGTTGCCCGCACCGCTCGTGACGAAGTCGAACGTCGACGACAAGGCTTTGTGGGGTAACACGGTCAAATGAGCGAACTCACGCCCTCCGCGCCCGTTGTCGAAGCGTTCGAGATCACCAAACGCTTCGGCTCGACGGCTGCGCTGAAAGACGTGAGCATCCGCGTGATGCCCGGCGAGTCGCATGCGCTCGTCGGGCGCAACGGCGCGGGTAAATCGACGCTGGTGTCGATCCTCACCGGCCTGCGCAAGCCCGACACCGGCGAGGTGCGTTTCAGCGGCGTGGCCGCGCCGTCGATCGCGGATCGCGACGCGTGGCGCGAACGTGTGGCGTGCGTCTATCAGCATTCAACGATCATCCGCGACCTGAGCGTGGCGGAGAATCTGTTTATCAACCGGCAGCCGTTGCGCGGCGGCATGATCGATTGGCAGGCCATGCGGCGCGACGCGCGCACGTTACTCGATCACTGGAAGATCGACGTGCGCGAAGATGCTCGCGCCGGCGATCTGACGGTAGAGGCACGGCAACTGGTGGAAATTGCGCGCGCGCTGTCGTATGGCGCGCGCTTCATCATTCTCGACGAACCGACTGCGCAGCTAGACGGCGACGAAATCAAGCGCCTGTTCCGGCGCATCAGCGAGTTGCAGCGCGAAGGCGTGACCTTCCTGTTCATCTCGCACCATCTTCAGGAAGTCTACGAGATTTGCCAGGCCGTGACGGTGCTGCGCGACGCGCGGCATATCGTCAGCGCGCCGGTTTCCGCGCTGCCGCGCGAGCAGTTGATCGAAGCGATGACCGGCGAGCGCGGCGGTCTCGCCGTCGCCGATGCGGCGGCGCGCGACGCGTTGCCCGCCGACACGGCGACCGCGTTGCAAGTCGAAGGCCTCGCGGGTTCCGATTACGAAGGCGTGTCGTTCACCGTCAAGCGCGGCGAAGTGGTCGGCTTGACCGGCGCGACGAGCAGCGGCCGCACGAGCGTGGCCGAAGCGATTGCCGGCCTGCGTGCCGCCAAACGCGGCACGATCCGCGTGGACGGCAAAACCTTGCCGCCCGGCGATGTGCCCGCGGCACTCGCGCACGGCATCGGTTGCGTGCCGAAGGATCGCCACCACGAAGGCCTCGTGCTCACGCAATCGGTTGCGGAAAACGCTTCGATGACGATCGCGCGTTTGCTCGGCAAATTCGGCATCGCGCCGCCCGCGAAGAAGAACGCCTTCGGCCAGAAGATGATCGACGCGCTCGGCATCGTCGCGCAGGGTCCGGAGCATGTGGTGTCCGGTCTGTCGGGCGGCAATCAGCAAAAGGTGGTGATGGCGCGCGCGCTCGCCACTAATCCCAATGTGCTCGTGCTGATCGACCCCACGGCGGGCGTCGACGTGAAATCGAAAGAAGCGCTGCTCTCCGTCGTGGACCGTGTGCGCGAAGACGGCAAGGCCGTGCTGGTCGTGTCCGGCGAACTCGACGATCTGCGCACCTGTGACCGCGTGCTGGTCATGTTCCGTGGCCGTGTCGCGGCCGAATTTTCCGCGGGTTGGCAGGACCACGACCTGATCGCATCCGTTGAAGGAGTCAGTCTCCATGAAGAATAGTGTGCCCAGTCCCGCCTTCGGCACCGCGCAAGCTCAGGCCCAGCCGCTCGCGCAGGCTACGCGCGGCAAACGCGCTCGCTCCGAACTTGCGCGTTTGCGCGAACTGGCGTTGCTGCCCGCGCTCGCGTTGCTGATCGTGATCGGCGCGTTTGTCAGTCCCAGTTTTCTGACCAAAGCGAATCTCATCAGCGTGCTGGGTGCTTCGGCGGCGCTGGCGCTGGTCGTGCTCGCCGAATCGCTGATCGTGTTGACCGGCAAGTTCGACCTGTCGCTCGAATCGACGGTCGGCATTGCGCCTGCCGTGGGCGCGATGCTGGTGATGCCGGCGGCGTCCGCGGGCTTCGGCATGCAATGGCCGGCGGCGGCCGGCTTGCTCGCCATCGTGGCGGTGGGCGCGGTGATCGGTTTTATCAACGGCTTTCTCGTGGTGCGTTTGCGGCTGAACGCGTTCATCGTCACGCTGGCCATGCTGATCGTGCTGCGCGGCATGCTGGTCGGCGCGACCAAGGGCGGCACGCTGTTCGATATGCCGCCGTCGTTTTTCACGCTCGCGACCACCATCGTGTTGGGCTTGCCGTTGTCCGTGTGGCTCGCCGCGGTGGCGTTCGCGATCGCGGCCTTCGTGTTGCGCTATCACCGGCTGGGTCGCGCGCTGTACGCGATCGGCGGCAACCCGGAAGCAGCACGCGCTGCGGGCATTCGTGTGGAGCGCATCACGTGGGGCGTGTTCGTGCTCGGCAGCATGCTCGCCTCGCTGGGCGGTTTGATCGTCACCGGCTATGTCGGCGCGATCAACGCGAACCAGGGCAACGGGATGATTTTCACGGTGTTCGCGGCCGCGGTGATCGGCGGCATTTCGCTCGACGGCGGCAAGGGCACCATGTTCGGTGCGCTCACCGGCGTGCTGCTGCTCGGCGTGGTGCAAAACCTGCTGACGCTTGCCCAGGTGCCGTCTTTCTGGATCCAGGCGATCTACGGCGCGATCATTCTCGGCTCGCTGATGGTGGCGCGCCTCGCAAGCGGCGAAGGCCAGAACTGATGCGCACGCATTCCGGAGAACTTACTTGACCAGCCGCCCATTGCAAACGGACCAAACGGACCAAACGGACTCACGCCTGATCCTCCTCAGCCCCGCCGACAATTGCCTGATCGCGGCGGCGCGCCTGGACGGCGGCACGCAGGTCGAGATCGAAGGCGAGCGCGTGACGCTGGCCAAAACCATCGAACTCGGACACAAGGTGGCGCGCCGTGAACTCGCGAAAGACGACAAGGTGCTGCGCTATGGCGCGGTGATCGGTCACGTGACGGAGGCGGTGGCGCGCGGTGCGCATCTGCATACGCACAATCTCGAAAGCGATTACCTGCCGACGTACACGCACGACGCGGGCCACGAGTTCGTCCATCACTGATGTGAGCACAATCGTGGCCTTCGCGCCGCGCTGGAACGATCATGACTGACACTTCCGTAGCATCTCCATCCGCCGCATCGCAGCAGCCCACGCTGCAAGGTTACCTGCGCCGCGACGGCCGCAAGGGCATCCGCAATGTGGTCGCGGTGGCGTACCTGGTCGAGTGCGCGCATCACGTCGCGCGCGAGATCGTCACGCAGTTTCGCGAACCGCTGGATGCGTTCGACGATCCTTCCGCCGAGCGCGAACCGCCCGTGCATCTGATCGGTTTCCCCGGCTGCTATCCGAACAGCTACGCCGAGAAAATGCTCGAGCGGCTCACCACGCATCCCAATGTGGGCGCGGTGCTGTTCGTGTCGCTCGGTTGCGAGAGCATGAACAAGCACTATCTGGTGGACGTGGTGCGCGCGAGTGGCCGTCCCGTCGAAGTGCTGACCATCCAGGAAAAGGGCGGTACGCGCAGCACGATTCAATACGGCGTGGACTGGATTCGCGAGGCGCGCGGGCAACTCGCCGCACAAGAAAAAGTGCCGATGGCGCTGAGCGAACTGGTCATCGGTACGATTTGCGGCGGCTCGGACGGCACGAGCGGCATCACCGCGAACCCGGCCGTGGGCCGCGCGTTCGATCATCTGATCGACGCGGGCGCGACGTGTATTTTCGAAGAAACCGGCGAGTTGGTGGGCTGCGAATTCCATATGAAAACGCGCGCGGCGCGGCCCGAACTCGGCGAGGAGATCGTGGCTTGCGTCGCGAAGGCGGCTCGCTATTACTCGATTCTCGGCCACGGCAGTTTTGCGGTCGGCAACGCGGACGGCGGTCTCACCACGCAGGAAGAAAAATCGCTGGGCGCGTATGCCAAGAGCGGGGCGTCGCCGATTGTCGGCATCGTCAAACCCGGCGACATTCCGCCGACCGGCGGCCTGTATCTGCTCGACGTGGTGCCGGACGGCGAACCGCGCTTCGGCTTTCCGAACATCAGCGACAACGCGGAGATCGGCGAACTGATCGCGTGCGGTGCGCATGTGATTCTGTTCACGACCGGACGCGGCTCGGTGGTGGGCTCGGCGATCTCGCCGGTCATCAAGGTGTGCGCGAATCCGGCGACGTATCGCAATCTCGCCGGCGATATGGATGTCGATGCAGGCCGTATTCTCGAAGGCCGCGGCACGCTCGACGAAGTGGGCCGCGAAGTGTTCGAGCAAACGGTGGCGGTGTCGCGTGGCGCGGCCTCGAAGTCGGAAACGCTGGGTCACCAGGAATTCATTCTGACCTACAAGACTTTCGAGCCAGTGGGGCCGGCTTGCTTGCCGTCGAGTGCCGCGCCGCAGCACCGGGTGGTCGCGATCGAGCCGCAGTGAGTCGTACCGGGGGGCACCCGGTGGCTTGTTCGCGGGCGTGGCAGCAAGCGGCTGATATACGCTGCGGACAAGTCCCGCTCGTGCATGGTAAAAGATGAATGGGATTGGCGTAAGGAGACGCGCTCAATGACGGCAACGATCGCATCGAAGATCGGGCAACGGCGCCGCATCGGCCGCACGGCGTTGCAGGTGACAGGACTGGCACTCGGTACGGCGCCTCTCGGCGGCCTCTACCGCGATCTGTCCGACGAGGAGGCTCACGCCACCATCGCCGCCGCGTGGGACGCGGGCGTGCGCTACTTCGACACCGCGCCGCACTACGGCAACACGAAGGCCGAGCATCGGCTGGGCGACGTCTTGCGGCGTTATCCGCGCGGCGACTATGTGCTGTCCACCAAAGTGGGCCGCCGGTTCGTGCCGCGCACCACGCCTTTCGACGACCGGGAAGGCTGGCAAAACCCGCTGCCTTTCGAAGCGATCTACGACTACACGCACGACGGCATTCTGCGCTCGTTCGAAGACAGCCAGCAGCGGCTCGGCATTGTCGATATCGACATTCTGCTGGTGCACGATATCGGCCGTGTTACGCACGGCGGCAACCATCCGCACTACTGGCGGCAACTCACCGAAGGCGGCGGTTTTCGCGCGCTGGACGGGTTGCGCTCGGCGGGCGCGATCAAGGCCGTCGGACTCGGGGTCAACGAGGGTGCGGTCATTCTCGATGCGATGGCCGAGTTCGATATCGATTGCGCGTTGCTCGCGGGACGTTATACGCTGCTCGAACAGAGCACGCTCGACGACCTGTTGCCGGCCTGTGAAACGCGCGGCGTCAGCATCCTGTTAGGCGGCGCGTTCAACTCGGGCATTCTGGCGCGCGGCGTCGAAGGTGATCTGAAATTCAATTACGGCGAGGCGCCGCGCGAAGTGATCGAGCGCGTCGCGCGGCTCGAAGCGGTGTGCCGTGCGCATGCCGTGCCGCTGGCGGCCGCCGCCTTGCAGTTTCCGTACGCGCATCCGGCGGTCGCCACCGTGCTGACCGGCGCGCGCAGTGCCGACGAATTGCGCGAGAACGCCGCATCGTTCGGGCAGCCGATCCCCGCGGGCTTGTGGTCCGCGTTGCGTGACGAAGGCCTGCTCGACAGCCGCGCGCCCGTGCCGGAGGATTGAGCCGACGATGCATATCGATGCCCACCAGCACTACTGGGATCCCGCTCGCGGCGACTACGAGTGGCTCACGCCGGAACTGAAGATCCTGTACCGGACGTTTGGCCCGGCGGATCTCAAACCGTTGCGCGAGCGCGCGGGCATCGAACGGACGGTGGTGGTGCAGGCCGCGCCGACCATCGACGAAACGCGTTATCTGCTGGACATTGCGCGGCATGAGCCGTCGATCGCGGGCGTGGTCGGCTGGGTGCCATTGCTGTTGCCCACGGCGCCGGCGGTAATCGAAGCACTGGCACATGAGCCGAAGTTCAAGGGCGTGCGGCCGATGCTGCAGGATTTGCCGGACGATACATGGATCGCCAACCCCGATCTCGCGCCGGCGATCGAAGCGCTGATCGCGCACGACCTCGCGTTCGACGCGTTGATTTACGCGCGCCACGCCGAGCCCTTCGAAACCTTCGCAACGCGCTTTCCGGCGCTGCGCATCGTGGTCGATCATGGCGCGAAGCCGCCTATCCGCTACGGACGCGCGGGCTATCAAAGCTGGGCCGACGCGATCACACGCCTCGCGCAACTGCCGCACGTGCATTGCAAGCTGTCGGGCCTCGCCACCGAGGCTTCGCCTGGCTGGACCGAGGCGACGCTGCAACCGTATGTCGACCATCTGCTGAAGTCATTCGGCCCGGCGCGTTTGATGTGGGGCAGCGACTGGCCGGTGCTCGATCTGAACGGAGACTATCTGCTCTGGCATTCGGTAGCGAACACCTTGCTCAGCTCCTTGAGCGACGGCGAGCGCGAAGCGGTGTTCGGCGGCAACGCCGCCGCGTTTTATCGACTGTGAATTGCGAAAAGAGACCAGCAACAGCCCATTTAACTGGAGTCGTAGATGACACAAAGACTGGCCGGCAAGACGGCCCTGATCACGGCGGCAGGACAAGGCATCGGACTCGCCACCGCCGAACTCTTCGCCCGCGAAGGCGCGCGTGTGATCGCCACGGACATCCGCATCGACGGACTCGCCGGCAAGCCGGTCGACGCGCGTAAGCTCGACGTGCGCGACAACGCGGCGATCAACGCGCTGGCCGCCGAACTCGGCGCGATCGACGTGCTGTTCAACTGCGCGGGTTTCGTGCATGCGGGCAACATTCTCGAATGCAGCGAAGAAGATTGGGACTTTGCGTTCGACCTGAACGCGAAGGCGATGTACCGCACGATCCGCGCGTTTCTGCCCGCCATGCTGGACAACGGCGGCGGGTCGATCATCAATATGTCGTCGGCGGCGTCGAGTGTGAAGGGTGTGCCGAACCGCTTTGCTTATAGCGCCTCCAAGGCGGCGGTGATCGGGCTGACCAAGTCCGTTGCTGCGGACTTCATCACGCGTGGTGTACGCTGTAACGCGATCTGCCCGGGCACGGTGGCTTCGCCGTCGCTCGAACAGCGGATCGTCGCGCAGGCTCAGGCGCAGGGCGCAACGCTCGACGCCGTGCAGGCTGCCTTCGTGGCGCGTCAGCCAATGGGCCGCATCGGCAAGCCGGAAGAGATCGCCGCGTTGGCGCTGTATCTCGCGTCCGACGAATCGTCGTTCACCACGGGCCACGCGCATGTGATCGACGGCGGCTGGTCGAACTGACGCACGTTCATGCACGCTGAACTACGAACCGAATATCACTGAAAGGAAGTGTCAGGATGAAACTGCTTCGTTATGGGCCGAAAGGCCAGGAAAAGCCGGGCTTGCTCGACGCACAAGGCAAGATTCGTGATCTGTCGAAAGTGGTCGCCGATATCGACGGCGCCGCGCTGACCGACGAAGGTCTCGCCAAGCTGCGCGCGCTCGATCCGGCCTCGCTGCCGCTGGTCGAAGGCAATCCGCGCATCGGCCCGTGTGTCGGCAAGATCGGCAAGTTCATCTGCATCGGCTTGAATTACGCGGATCACGCGGCGGAATCGAATCTGCCGGTGCCGGCCGAACCGGTCATCTTCAACAAGTGGACGAGCGCGATCAGCGGACCGAACGACGACGTGGAAATTCCGCGCGGCTCGAAGAAAACGGATTGGGAAGTCGAACTCGGCGTGGTGATCGGCAAGCCGGCGAAATATATCGACGAAGCCAACGCGCTCGATTACGTCGCCGGTTACTGCGTGATCAACGACGTGTCGGAACGCGAATGGCAGATCG